>Ga0183098_10187_pt1 | contig 207531 bp, 186 predicted proteins | sample BioMet9_FD_128884 | JGI IMG/M metagenome (GOLD analysis project Ga0183098, IMG submission 128884) | Microbial communities from bioreactor (seeded with sewage sludge) at Lawrence Berkeley National Lab, California, USA - Biofuel... | ecosystem: Engineered > Bioreactor > Anaerobic > Unclassified ...
ACCATCCGCAGAGCTGCCTTTCTTGTTCCGGGAATTTACTTTCTTTATTCGGTAACTTCCGCATCATGGCAGTTCTGTCTGGTATCATTTCTGATCGGTGCCATGCTTCCGCTTATCACAACGGTCCCGCTGTCCATGCTGACGGGGGAATGGTTTAAGAAAAACGCAGGATTTGCACTTGGGATTATCATGATGGGGAGCGGGATAGGCGGAATGATATTCAATCCGGTTATTTCCGCTCTTGTTCAGGATAACGGGTGGCGTTTTGCCTTTCGTTTCACAGCCCTTCTGATGCTCCTTGTCATGGTGCCTGTGTCTTTTCTGGCCATAAAGAACGGACCATATTCTTCAGAACGGAAAACTTCCGGAGAGAAGGAAAAAGCGGAAAAGGAAACGGCGGAAGAGAAAACGCCGGAGAAAGCGGAAGACGGTCCGAAATTTGCCGATACGATCCGGACGCGCCGGTTTCGCATTTTCATGATCCTCGCCGTGATCGTCGGTGCCGGGACTTATTCCATTATCAATTTCACGGCGACCTATCTGCAGGATGCAGGGTATACCCCTTCCTTTGCGGCCGGGGTGGCTTCGGCGTCCATGGCCGGACTTGCCGTCGGGAAACCCCTTCTCGGCCGGATTTACGACAGGACGGGATTAAGAAAGACAATATTCATAGGTACTCTTTTCATCATCATAGCAGAAGCGGCTTTTTACATGATCCAGTACAGGACTGTCATTCCGGCTGCGGTTCTTGGAGTCATGATCGGCTGCCCTCTGGGAACGATAGCCGCACCTATTATTACAAGGGATATATTCGGAAACAGGGATTTCGGAATGAAATGCGGCCTGCTGGTATCCTGCGGCAATCTCGGCGCGGCATTTACGCCGGTTTTTGCAGGCGAATTATACAAAAAGACCGGAAGTTTCCGGCTGATGTTTCTGCTGATTGCTATGCTGGTTCTGATTGCCCTTTTCGGGTATCTGGTTCTGCTGCCGAAAGAGAAAAATGAAAGACGGAGGACGAAACATGTATCAGATTGATCTGAACAGTGATATGGGCGAAAGCTTCGGTGCATATACGATAGGCTGCGACGAGGAACTGATCCGGAATGTCACCACGGCGAATGTGGCGTGCGGATGGCATGCCGGTGATCCGATGGTCATGGACAAAGTCGTAAAGATGGCAAAGGAGTACAATGTGGCGGTCGGCGCGCATCCGGGTTATCCTGATCTCATGGGATTCGGACGCAGGAAAATGAGCCTTTCGGAGGCCGAGATCAAGAACTATGTCAAGTACCAGATCGGCGCCCTTTCCGCCTTTACGAAAACGTACGGCATGAAGCTGCATCATGTAGCTCCGCACGGAGCACTGGGAAATCTGTGCGAAAAGGACGAAACAGCTTCCAGGGCTGTCTGCGAAGCGGTTCTTGAGACAGACCCGTCTCTGATCATTTTCTATATTGCCGGCACGCAGCTCGGCAGGACGGCAAAGGAAATGGGGCTGCAGACCGCGGCGGAAATTTTTGCGGACCGCGCCTATATGGATGATCTTTCACTGGTCCCCAGAAAAATGGAAGGCGCCATGATCACGGACGAGGTTTTTGCGATCGAGCGCTGCATCAAAATGATCAAGACGGGTAAGGTAACGACGATCAGCGGGAAGGAAACGGACATTCACGGAGACACGCTCTGTGTCCACGGAGACGGACCGAAGGCGGTCGCTTTCGTAAAAAGAATACGGGAAGAATTTGAAAAGGAACAGATACAGATAAGAAGCATTCCGAACGGGAAGTAACGGAATCCATTCCCGGCAGAAGATAAAAAAAGACCGCAGCGGATTTTTTCCGAACGGTCTTTTCTTATCCGGTATTCTGTTTTCCGTTTATTCCATCATCATGTCATTGACGGCGGCATGGATCCGCTTGCAGGCTTCCACCAGGTTCTCGTAGCTGTTCGCGTAGCTTAAGCGGACATAACCTTCTCCGGCGGAACCGAACGCCGTGCCGGGAACGGTGGCAACGTGCGCATGCTCAAGAAGATATTCCGAGAAAGCCGCGGCCTTTTCACCTGTCTTTTTGATATTGACGAAGATATAGAAAGCGCCTTTCGGAACTTTGCAGCTTAAGAACGGGCTTCCGTTTATGGAATTCACTACGTAATCCCTGCGGCGCTGATATTCCGCAACCATCTTCTGAACATCCGGTTCCGCCTCCTTCAGTGCCGTTATGCCGGCGTCCTGTACAAAGGAAGCGGCGCATGTATTGATATGCTGATGCAGGCGTACGGCGGCATCGATGATTTCCTTCGGCGCTGCCATATAGCCGAGACGCCAGCCGGTCATGGAATAGCACTTTGAAAATCCGTTCAGGGTAACGGTGCGTTCCTTCATTCCCGGAAGGGAAGCAATGCTGATGTGCTTTTCTCCGTCGTAGACCAGCTTTTCATAGATCTCATCGGAGAGGACGATCAGATTGTGCTTTACCGCAAGATCCGCTATTCCCTTAAGAGTTCCTTCATGAAGGACGCTTCCGGTCGGATTGTTGGGTGTCACCAGAACGATCATTTTGGTTCTGTCCGTGATCTTTCCGGCAATTTCGTTCAGATCGATCTGATAATCGTTTTCTTCCTTCAGATCATAGGAGACGGCTTTTGCACCGAAAAATTCCGGGACATGGATGTAATTGAGCCAGACCGGATTGGGGATCAGGACTTCATCGCCTTCGCTTAAGAAACAGCCGCAGGCGCAGTAGGTGGCTTCTCCGACGCCAACGGTAACAAGAACTTCGGAAGGATCGCACGGGATGTTGTTTTCTTTCGAAAGCTTTTCCGCGATCGCTTTTCTTAAGGCAGGCGTTCCGTAATTGGAAGTGTAGAACACATGACCGGCGGAGAGGCTTTTATAAGCCGCATCCTTGATCACCTGCGGAGTGTCGAAATCCGGACGTCCGATTTCCATATGGATAACATCAATTCCTTCCGACTGCATCTTATTGGCCTTTTCCATCATGACACGGATTCCGGAGAAAGGCATTGCCTTCATTCTGTCAGCAACCTGAAACACGGGGATACCTCCTTTAGTATGCGGGAATAAAATTATTCTTACCGTTTTATTATAGGAGGGGATAAATTATATATCAAATGAATTATTTTTGTATATAATATTCATATTATTGATATATAGAAGATCATCCGCCGAAGACTTTGCCCGTCTCGGGAGGCCGGTGGGCACTCTTTAAAAATTCCGTCAGGCAGGTCTCGAAAAAGAGGACAGCCTTTTCCGTGATCAGGTTCGGATAACGGTGCCTGATCTTATAGCATACCCGGTCCGGCGGCGCGTTTTTCAGTTCGCTCACATACAGGCGGCGGTGCTTTGAGAGTTCGGCCACAACGGACTCAGGGGCAATGAACCAGTCGCCCGGATCCGTCCAGATCCGGTTTAGGAGCGTTACGGTATCCACGCTTATGCGGGAGCGGGTTGAGTTCGGGAACCACCGGTCATGCCAGAGCTGATAGCCGTCATCCCATTTTAAGAAGATTTCCTTATCCGGGTTCAGTTCCGACGTGCTGACGTATGCCTTCTTAACAGCCGGCTTTTCCGACTGGACAAGATAGAGCTTTTCTTCGTAAATTTTCTCGGTCAGAATGTTCTTATAATGAAGATGGTAATAAACGAAACCGATATCGATGTCGTGGCTGTCCAGCATTCCGTAAAGCTCCGGCGAAGAACGCGTCTGGATGATCAGATCCAGGCCGGCATCCTTTTTTAGAAGCTGCCGGTAAAACGGAGCCATGAGAGAAACATTCATGCTGTCCGTGCAGCCGACGGAGAGAAGCATGCTGCCGCGGTTCTGCTTTAAGGCCAGCGTTTCCTTCCATAGCGATGTCCAGCGTTCCGCCACGGGAACAAATTCGTTTCCCTTCGGCGTGAGTTCAATGGTCTTATGGCCTTTGTTCCGGATAATGAGCTCGAAGCCGAGTTCCTTTTCCAGCGATTTCAGCCGGTGGCTGACGGTGGGCTGCGCCAGATACAGGACTTCCGATGTTTTCGTGATGCTTTTGGTGCTCACAATGGTGAGGAAGGTTTCCACATCGTTCAGGTTCAAGGTTTTTCCCCCTTCGCATAATATAAATATTTTCTATATTATATACATAATTAATTCATTAGTCAAATAAATGCACAGGTGTTAAGATAAGCATAGAAAAGGTTTTGAGGTACGGAAATCTCATTTGGAAAATGCACCGGCTAACGGCGCAGCGAAAGGAGAATTATGGCAGTAAACTGCAGAATCAGAAAGGATTTCAAGAGACCGGACAAGGCACTGGTGGAGGCATTCCGCGGACTTCCCGTCGCCAATATCGACGACTGCATGGAACGTCTGGCATGTGTTGATTCCTGCATACGCCCGATCAACGATTCCCCGCTCCTCGGAGTGGCATTTACGATCAAGGCACCGGCAGGCGACAACCTTCTGTTCCTGAAGGCTCTGGATCTTGCAAAACCGGGCGATATCCTGGTTGTTTCAAACGAAGGAAATACGACCCGTTCCGTATGCGGGGAGATCATGTCCGCCTATGCAAAATCGAGAGGGATAGCCGGATTTATCGTGGACGGCTGCATCCGGGATTCGGAAGAGCTTGCAAAACTTCATGATTTCCCGGTTTATTACAGAGGCATCACCCCGAACGGACCGTATAAAAACGGATCCGGCGAGATCAATTTCCCGGTATCCTTTGCGGGTCAGGTCATCTGCCCGGGCGATATCATCGTGGGAGACCAGAACGGTATAATCGTGATCAAGCCGGAAGAGGCTGCAGATCTTGCAAAAGCGGCAAAGGCAGTGCATGAAAAAGAGGACAGGCAAAAGGCGGATATTGCGGCCGGCAAAGGTTTTGCACGTCCCTTTATGGAACCGACTCTCGAAAGAATCCATGTGGAATACGTAGACTGAGGTAACGATATATGGATGATGTCAGATTTCGCCCGTGCGGCGACCGTGCCATTACGGTTGAGTTTGAAAACGAAATATCCATTGCGGTCAATAAGAAAGTGCGTGCGCTGCAATGTGCGCTCGAAACAGAGGAAATACCGGGCGTGATCGAGACGGTGCCTACGTACCGTTCCCTTCTGATCCAGTACAAACCTGCCGTGATCCGGTATGCGCCGCTTGTGGAAAAGGTGAAGGAAAAGCTGTCGGATCTTTCCGCGCTGACTCTTCCGCCTGCCATGATCACGGAAATCCCCGTTTGCTACGAAGGAGAATACGCACAGGACCTGGACGAGATCGCCTCCATCGAAAAGAAAAGCCGTGACGAGATCATCCGGATTCACAGCGGGAGTGATTATTTTGTCTATATGCTCGGGTTTGCGCCCGGCCATCCTTACACGGCCAGATTTGAGAATCCGTTTTCCTTCAAGCGCAGGAAGAGCCCGCGGGAGAGGATTCCGGGCGGGAGCATAGTGGTTCAGCTTCAGCTTTCGGATATCATTCCTTTCGACCAGCCATGCGGCTGGAACATTATCGGAACGACGCCGGTGCTTGCTTGTGATTTCAGAAAGAAAAATCCGTTCTGCCTGCATTCGGGGGAATGGATCCGGCATATTCCGATCACGGCGGCCGAATTCAGATCCATCCGGGGAAAGGTGGAAGCCGGAAATTACACGTTCACAAGAAGAGAATACAAAGGATGACAGATCCGGAAACGGAGGAGAATGCATGAGCATGATCATTGAAAGCGGCGGGATCCTGACAACTGTCCAGGACGGCGGAAGATACGGCAGCCAGCAGTACGGCGTATATCCTTCCGGACCCATGGACGATCGTTCCTTCCGGATGGCCAATATCCTGGCCGGAAACGACGCGGATGAGGCGTGTCTGGAAATAACCATTTCGGGACCTGTGATCCGTTTTACGGAAAATGCCGTCATTGCGGTGACAGGCGGAAACTTTACCCCGGAACTGAACAGGAATCCGCTTGGCATGTACAGGGCGGTTGCGGTGAAAGACGGCGACACGGTTTCCTTCGGCTATGCAAAAACCGGATGCCGCTGTTATCTTGCCGTTGCCGGCGGTATGAACATCCCCGATCTTATGGGAAGCAAATCCACGCTGATCAAATACGGCGTGGGCGGATATAAGGGAAGAAAGCTTGCGTCGGGAGACGAAATACCGTTAAACGGTACGCCCGATGCGGTTTCCGATCTGACGGCGCGGGTTCTTCCCGCAGAGCAGATCCCTTCCGAAGTCCGGACGGTCCGCGTTATCCTGGGGCCGCAGGAAGAAGATTTTACCGAAGCGGGGATCCGCACATTTTTATACAGTGAATATACCGTCAATCCGGTTTCCGACCGTATGGGGTATCGCATGGACGGACCAAGGATAGAGCAGAAAACGGACGGCAACATCATTTCCGACGGAATTGTCATGGGTGCAGTACAGGTACCGACGGACGGGAAACCGATCATTATGATGGCCGATCACCAGACGGTGGGCGGCTATACAAAGATCGCATCCGTGATCAGCGTCGACCTTCCCGTGGTAGGGCAGATGAAGCCCGGCGACCGGGCAAGATTTGTTGCCGTGGGAATAGAGGAAGCACAGGATCTTTATGCGGCTTATCTGAACGAACTGGAGTCCTTCAAGGTGAAAATGAACACCCCGGTTTCCTACAGAGCGCCGAGATATTTTACGATCTGCGTGAACAACAGGCAGTTCAGTGTCAAAGTGGAAGAAGCAGAGTAATCAGGAAAGCAAGCAAAAAAAATTCAATACGGGAGGATAAGTTATTATGGAAAAGGAAAAGAAATACAGTGCCTTTGACAACACCATGAAAGTACTGGACGATGCAGCCGGACGTCTCGGTCTTAAAACGGACGAGTATATTACGCTCCGCTATCCGGAAAGGGAAATGATCGTTTCCGTTCCCGTCAAAATGGACGACGGAAAGATCAAGGTTTTTGAAGGATACCGCGTACAGCACAACAGTGCAAGAGGACCATACAAAGGCGGCTTAAGATATCATCCGGATACGGATCTGGACGAAGTAAAGGCACTTGCTGCAATGATGACGTTTAAATGCGCCGTTGCCAATATTCCGTTCGGCGGAGCAAAGGGCGGCATCAACGTCGATCCTTCCAAGGTAAGCAGGGATGAGCTGATCCGGATCACAAGACGCTATACCATGCGTGTTCTTCCCATCATCGGGCCGGAACAGGATATCCCGGCACCGGATGTCAATACGAACAGCGAAGTCATGGGCTGGATCATGGACACATACAGCATGTTCAAAGGTCATGCCGTTCCCGGCGTTGTCACCGGAAAACCGATTGAGATCGGCGGTTCCATCGGAAGAACGGAAGCGACCGGACGCGGTGTCACGATCATCGCCTACAAGGCAATAGAAGATCAAAAAATGGATCCGGACAAATGCACCTTTGCCATCCAGGGAATGGGCAATGTAGGAGGCACGGTTGCAAAGATCCTGTATGAGGACGGGAAAAAGGTGGTTGCGGTCGGAGATTATTCCGGTGCCGTTTATAATAAGAAGGGACTGGATATCCCGGCTATCGAAAAATACCTGTCCAACCGGAAGAACTGCCTGAAAGACTATCATTCGGATGATGTGAAGCACATCACGAACGAAAAGCTGATCGAAACGGAATGCGATGTCTTTATCCCGGCTGCGCTTGAGAACCAGCTGACAAAGGACAATGCGGATAAAGTCAAGGCAAAGCTGATCGTGGAAGCGGCAAACGGTCCCACATCCATGGAAGCGGATGAGATCTTCGCAAAGCGCGGGATTCCGGTCATTCCGGACATTCTTGCCAACATCGGCGGCGTAGTCGTTTCCTATTTCGAGTGGGTTCAGAATATCCAGAGCATGGCTTGGGATCTGGATCAGGTGAACGCGACCCTGAAGAAGATCATGATGCATTCCTACCAGGATGTCAGCGATATGGCAAAGAGCAAAAAGGCCACTATGCGTCAGGGTGCCTATATGGTAGCCATCAACCGGATCTGCAAGGCCGGAAAATTCCGGGGCGGCCCTATCTCTCTCGGATAAGATGTTCAGCCTGCATAAAGGTTATGCGGTAACATAAAAATCGTAATATATGACATGAAAATAGGTCGAAGGCGGTTCCCTTAACAATTAGGAGCCGCCTTTGATTATGGGCGGAAATGGTACAAAAATGGGATTGAGTGTTAAAAAAGTGAACATTAGGCATGTTGAATTTACCAAAATATGCACAAAAATAAGCGTAAAATGGGATAAGACTTCCATGAAATGTTAAAATCTTATTAAATTTTTACATAAATGTTGAAAAAGAATTACGCATCTGTCATACTGGACCATTATTATATAAGTCTTAATGACAGAGGAATCAATCTTATATGAAAATGAGCAGTAAAAAGCAAAAATCAAAAAGGGTCGCAGGCAGGGCAGTCAGCATTGTCGTAATGCTGGTGCTTACGCTCTGTGCAGTCAGCGGATTCCGCTCTCTGGCAGACTCCTTTCATTTACCTTCTTCCGCGCGTTCGGAAGAAACGTCCGGGGGAAGCAGTGGGGAGGCAACGCCTTCCGAAGCAGCCATACAGGGGGCAACGTTATCGGAGACGGATTATACCGGATATCCGTCGGTATATTCCACCGGTGCTCCTGGAAGATGGAAGAAAACGGAAACAGGATGGACATTCCTCGATATGACGGGAAACCTGATAACGGGGGAATGGATCGTTGACAGCGGCAAATATTATTACGTGAATTCTTTCGGACTCATGGAGTACGGTGAATTCAGGAAGATCGGCAGTTCCTGGTATCATCTGGAGGATACGGGAGTTATGGATGCGGACCGCTTTATGGTCGGGGAAGACGAATACATGGCGGATCCGAACGGTTCCCTTTATATGAATACGTGGGTTCAGGACGGGGACGCCTGGTATTTCTGCGCCGACATGGGTCTGATCGTAAAGAACGGTAAGACGCCGGACGGCTATGAGGTCGATGCGGACGGAAAGCTGATCCTTCCGGACGGGACTGATTTTGAGGGCTTCCTTTATTCGAACAGCGGGAACCACGAACTGTACCTGAATCTGGGGACTGCGGATATTATATGGAAAGAACTGCAAAGCAAAGGATGGACTGGGACTGCGATCGCAGGTCTCCTCGGGAATTTTCAGCAGGAAAGCGGCGTTTCCCCCACTACGGAACAGGGAAACCATATCGGATACGGACTTGGACAGTGGAGCTATGAAAGACGGACCGCCCTTGAAAGTTATGCGGCATCCCGCGGAAAGAGCGCCGGGGATATCTATGTGCAGCTGGATTTTCTCTGCTGCGAATCCGGCGAAAAGACGTTTGTCAGCAGCTTTTCCAAAACAAACTGGGAAAGCCCGGCAGCGGCCGCTATAGAATGGGGAACAAAATGGGAGCGCTATAACGATTCGGAAGACAGTTCCATGGGAACGGTCAGGATCCCTTATGCTGAAGCCTATTATGCGCATTATCTGTTCGGCGTGAAATACCTGGTTTCCAATACGGTTTACAATGAACCTGTGAGAGAGACGGCATCCGCATCGGATGCATCTTCGGGAATATCAGCGGAAGAGAATGCCGGGGAAGCTGCCGCGGCAGCTGCGGACGGCTCGGAAAGCGGAAAGATCACTGCGGTCAATACGGTAAAAACCGTGCAATATCTTTCAAAGAACGGGAATATGATCACGAAGGTCATAAGGGACGTCTCCGGTACGGCGACTGCCTCCGATGCAAAATAAGCCCGTAATCCTGAAAATTGCTTATCTTGTATCAACATAAAAATACAGGCGCAATAATTTGTTATTGTTAATAAATTATCTATTGATTTTAAGAATGAACGGTGATATAGTACGAACAATATCGATATAAGACTTTTTCGGTATTAAATGTTTACATAAACAGACTGTTTTTTTGCTCTCGAAAGGGGTGATTGGTATGCAGGAGAGGAACATTAAACTTTCCGGCGTAAAGGATGCCACTGAATTTGTGCAGGCTGCCGGAAAATGTGATTTTGACATAGATGTGTATTATAATCATGTGGTCGTGGACGGCAAATCCATTCTCGGCGTGCTCGGACTTGATTTTTCCAGAACGCTCCATGTAAGATTTGACGGAAACAACATCGAATTTGAAAAGGTCCTCGATAAGTTTGCCGCCATGGAAAACACGGCTGCCTGAAAAGCAGAAAAGAGGATAAGCTGCGGAAGTCTGTCGGATTTTTGTCCGGCAGACTTTTTTCAATATCATTATATCGGTAAACGCGCCAGTGGCGCGCTTCACTGAATGAAGTGTATAATGCAATCTATGGATATTAGGATTTCCGTACGCTTCCTGGTGGAGTTCCTTTTAAGAAGCGGTGACATAGACAACAGAACAGATACCGGTGCCGATCCTGATGCGATGCAGGCCGGCAGCCGCATCCACAAAAAAATACAGAAATCAATGGGACCCGATTACAGGCCGGAAGTCGCTTTAAGCCGGAAATTTGAAGAGGACGGGATTTCGCTTACGGTAGAGGGCCGTGCGGACGGCATCGAAAAGGAAGAAAACGGTTTCGTGATCGATGAGATCAAGGGGATTTTTGCGGATCCGGATCTCTTAAAGGAACCGCGGCCTCTGCATCTCTCACAGGTAAAATGCTATGCGGCAATGTTTGCGGAGCAGGAGAATCTCAGGGAAATCACCTGTCAGGTTACGTACTGTGACCTGACAACCGATACGACCGGCGAAAATACCGTGCGTAAACGTTTCTCCCTGAAGGACTTAAAGAAGTTCCGGATCCGGTATACGGCGGAGGAACTGGAGACGTGGTTCCGGGATCTTGTGAAAATGTATTTCCGGTGGGCACGCTTTCTGGACAGCCACCGGAAGGCAAGGAATGCCTCCGCTTCCGGGATCGGTTTTCCCTATGCCTACAGGCCGGGTCAGAAGGAAACTGCCGTGGACGTGTACCGGGCAATCCTCCGAAGCCGAAATCTTTTCATACAGGCGCCGACCGGCGTGGGCAAAACGCTTTCTACCCTTTATCCTTCCGTCAGAGCCATAGGGGAGGGACTGACATCCGGAATATTTTATCTTACGGCAAAAACCGTGACGGGTTTTGTTGCGCAGGATGCCTTTCTCCTGATGGAAAAGGAAGGCCTTGACTTCAAGACGGTTACGATCACCGCAAAGGAAAAAGCCTGCCTGAATAGTGAGTTTGACTGCAATCCCGATTCCTGCCCCTATGCAAAAGGGCATTTTGACCGCGTGAACGATGCAGTTTTCGAGATCCTGCAGAAGGAGACCGTAATAACAAGGCAGGTCATTGAAACCTACGCGGAAAAATGGCAGGTGTGCCCCTATGAATTCAGCCTTGATATTGCCGTCTGGTGCGATGCCGTGATCTGCGACTACAATTATGTCTTTGATCCCCGCGTCAAACTGAAACGGTTTTTTTCGGAAAACGGGAGCCGGAACGGAAAAACAAAAGACTACATTTTCCTGATCGATGAAGCCCATAACCTGATTTCCAGGGCTTCCGAAATGTTCAGCGCGGAGATTGTCAAGGAAGATATCCTGAACTGTAAGAAGAAAACGGCCGGAATGGACAGGAAACTGACATCGGCCCTTACCGAATGCAACAGAGAGATGCTCTCTTTAAAGAGAAACATGAAAGAGGCTGCAGTAAAGGGAGAGGAAAAGACAGAGATTCTGCCCGGAACCGGCACGCTGGAATTCCCGTTGCTGAAACTGGATGCGGAACTTTCGAAATTTCTGGAGAACCGCAGAAATTTTCCGGACCGGAAGGAAATTCAGGATTTCTTTTTCCGGGTCCGCGAATTCCTGGACATCTGTTCCCGGGCCGGGGACGGATACCGCATCTATGCAAAAACGGACCGGGAAGGCCGCTTTTCCGTAAAGCTTCTCTGCGTCGATCCGTCTTCAAATCTCGGGGATTCCCTGTCATTCTGCCGGACGGCCGTGTTCTTTTCGGCAACCCTGCTGCCGGTGGATTATTACAAGGAGCTTCTGACCGGGAACAGGGAAGAGTATGCGATCTGCGCGCCCAGTCCTTTTGATCCCGCAAAAAGGCTCCTTGCCGTAGGCCGTGACGTCACAAGCCGGTATGCAAGGCGGAACGATGCGGAATACCGGAAAATTTCGGACTATATCCGGAAAACGGTTTCGTCACGGACCGGAAACTACATCTGTTTCTTCCCGTCGTATGAGTTCATGGAAAAGGTTTCGGTTAAACTGAAGGACAGTGGTTTTGACTTCCTCGTACAGTCAAGGCATATGATGGAGGAGGAGCGGGAGGCCTTTCTTGCGGAATTCGGCGTGAAGAGAGAAAAGACCCTGGTAGGGCTCTGCGTCATGGGCGGCATTTTTGCGGAAGGGATAGATCTGGCAAACGAAAAACTGATCGGCGCCGTGATCGTCGGGACCGGACTTCCCATGATCAATCCGGAATCGGAAATGGCGAAAGATTATTTTGACGGGCTCGGGAAGCCCGGTTTTGATTATGCCTACCGTTTCCCGGGGATGAACAAGGTAATGCAGGCGGCCGGTCGCGTCATACGCACGGTCGAAGATACGGGAGTCATCCTCCTTCTTGACGACAGGTTCCTGAAACGGGATTACCGGTCCCTGTTCCCGGCGGAATGGAATGATGCGAAGATCACGGATATCGACGGCGTTTCCGCACTTCTTCGGGATTTCTGGGATTCCGTTGAATGCCCCTGAAAATTCCGTATTGACATCTGTTCTATTACAGGTATAATATGAATCAAAAGTCCGGCGGGGCTTTTGATTCATATTAGATTTTGCAAAGCAAAATCCGAGTCAAAAAATGAAAATCCGGCTTAAAATTTCATACGAGGTGACAGATCATGACACAGAAAAAAGGCAGTCTTTCCATCAACAGCGACAACATATTCCCGATCATCAAGAAATGGCTTTATTCCGACCACGATATTTTCATGCGTGAAATGATTTCCAACGGATGCGATGCCATCACCAAGTTAAAGAAGCTGTCCCTGATCGGCGAATATACGCAGCCCGAGGACGAAAAATACGAAATTCAGGTACACTGCAGCGCAAAGAACAGGACCCTGTCATTTACCGATAACGGTATCGGCATGACAGCGGAGGAAGTGGAGAAGTACATCAACGACATCGCTTTTTCCGGTGCGCAGGACTTCCTTTCCAAATACAAGGACAAGACAAACGACGACCAGATCATAGGACATTTCGGACTGGGCTTTTATTCCGCATTCATGGTGGCGGACAAGGTATCCATTGACACGCTTTCCTACCGGAAGGACGCAAAACCCGTTCACTGGGAGAGCGAAGGCGGAACGGAGTTCGCCATGTCGGAAGAAGAACCGGCGGTGGAAGGTACCGGGAAAACAACGCACGGCACCGTGATCACGCTGTACTTAAACGAGCAGAGCACGGAGTTTGCCAATGAGTTCCGTTCTCGCGAGGTTTTGAACAAATACTGCGGCTTCATGCCCATCCCGATCTATCTCACCGATGATGATCTCGGAGAACAGACGGAAACGATCGAGAAGAGCGACCTGAAGGACACGGATACCGTGATCGAGACCGTGGTGGAGCCGGCAAAATACGAGGAAAAGAAGAAGGACGACGGCACCACGGAGAAGGTGGAGACTTCTCCGGCAAAGGAACAGTACAAGATCAAAAAGCGTCCTGTCATGTTAAACGACATCCATCCGCTCTGGACAAAGACGCCGAGCGAATGCAAGGACGACGAATACAGGGAATTCTATCACAAGGTGTTCATGGATTACAGGGAGCCGCTTTTCTGGATCCACCTGAACATGGATTACCCTTTCAACCTGAAGGGAATCCTGTATTTCCCGAAGATCAACTACGAATACGAATCGATCGAGGGAAAGATCAAACTCTACAACAGCCAGGTCTTTATTGCGGATAACATCAAGGAGGTCATACCGGAATTCCTCATGCTTTTAAAGGGTGTGATCGACTGCCCGGATCTGCCGCTGAATGTTTCCAGAAGCCAGCTGCAGAACGACGGCTTTGTGCAGAAGATCCAGGATTACATTACGAAGAAGGTCGCCGAAAAGCTGATCGGCATGGAAAAGACCGACCGGACTTCCTACGAAAAGTACTGGGACGACATTGCACCGTTTATCAAGTTCGGCTGCCTGAAGAACGAAAAGTTTGCCGGGAAGATGAACGACTATGTTCTCTTTAAAAACATCGGCCACAAATATCTCTCCCTCAAGGACTGCATGAAGGAGAACGAGGAAAAATTTAAGAACAGGATCTTCTATGTGACGGACGAGAAGGAACAGAGCCAGTACATCAGCATGTTCCGCGAGCAGAAGATCGATGCGGTCATTCTTCCGAATGCGATCGACATTCCGTTCATTTCGCATCTGGAACAGCAGAACAAGGACCTGAAATTCCTCCGGATCGATGCGGATTTAAACGAAGCATTCAAGGAAAAAGAGGAAAAGCCGGAAGACGATGCGGAAAAGAAAAAAGACGAGGCGCTTGTCAGCGCGGTAAAGAAGGCAATCGGCAACAAAGGCCTGACCGTGAAACTGGAAAGCTTAAAGGATGAGAACACAGCTTCCATTCTGACCGTGTCCGAAGAAGCACACAGGATGCAGGATATGATGAAACAGTACGGAATGGGCGGTATGGATCCCTCTGCGTTCGGCGGAGAAGGAGAGACACTGACTCTGAACACAAAGCATCCGCTCGTGCAGTACCTGAAGAGCAAGGTGGAGATAACGGCGCCGGAGAAGAAAGAAACGAAAGCGGAAGCCGGGACGGATACGAAAGAGAAAACGGAAGAGAACAAAAAAACGGAAGCCAAAACAGCGGAAGCCAAAACAGATAAAAAATCAAAAGCCGAGGAAAACAAAAACAAGGCCGGGTCTTCCATTACAAAGGAAATCTGCGAGCAGCTTTACGATCTTGCCCGTGTTCAGCACGGCAGCCTTCCTGCGGACAGGATGGGAGCTTTCATCAGACGCAGCAATGAGATCATGGTTGCCCTGTCAAAGCAGAAATAAATATGATAAAATAATCCCGGGTACAAGCCCGGGATTTTTTATGCGGATTTTATAAAAGGAAAGAGGAAAAAGCATGAATGCCGAAGAGACCAAAAGACTGATCCGCTCGGAAAAGGCAGCGGAGCTGTTCGGAAAACTTTACGGGAAAGAACAGATTGCCTCGCAGCTGGAACGCTATGACCATGTCACGGACGGACTGACGGAGACATACGGAAAAAATCATTCCGGAAGGGATATTCTTCTTTTTTCTTCTCCGGGCCGAACGGAAATTTCCGGAAATCATACGGACCATAATCACGGAAAGGTGATCGGAGGAAGCATTAACCTTGACTGTATCGCGGCAGCGGCAAAAAATGAGAGTGATGAAGTCAACATCCTGAGCGAAAGCTTTCATCAGAAATTCACGATCGATCTGAACAGTCTGGAACCGAGCAGCAAGAAGGCCGGGACCGAAGACCTGGTCCGGGGGATCCTGAAGGGGTTTAAGGAAAACGGATATGAAGTCGGCGGATTTGATGCCTTTGTCACCAGTAATGTGATCTCGAGCGCCGGTGTCTCTTCGTCCGCATCGTTCGAAATGCTCTTATGCCAGATCCTGAACACGCTCTTTAACGACAACCGCGTGGACACGGTCGCGTATGCACAGATCGGAAAATTTGCGGAAAATGTGTACTGGGACAAGGCAAGCGGTCTTCTGGACCAGATGTGCTGCGCGGTCGGTGGACTGATCACGATTGATTTCCTGAGGCCGGAAGAACCGGATGTGAAAAAAATCGATTTTGATTTTGCAAGTGCCGGCCACAGCCTTATTATCGTACAGACGGGAAAAGGGCATGCGGACCTGACGGAAGACTATTCCTCCATACCGAAGGAAATGCGGTCCGTTGCAAAATTTTTCGGGAAGGAATTCCTGGCGGAAGTAAAGGAACAGGATGTGCTCGATCACCTGAATGAAATCCGGAAAATCACCGGAGACCGTGCCGTCATGCGTTCGCTCCATTTCTTCGAGGAAAACAAACGTGTGGATGCCGAGGTCGAGGCACTGAAAAAAGGAGATTTCGGAACATTCCTGAAGAATATCACCGCAAGCGGAAATTCCTCCTGGAAATATCTGCAGAACTGCTATACGACGCTTGATTTCAACGAACAGGGGATCACCGTTACGCTGGCTCTCACGGAACTGTTCCTTGCCGAAAAACAGTGCGGCGCCTGCCGTGTCCACGGGGGCGGTTTTGCCGGCGTCATTATGGCCATGATCCCGAATGAACTTGTGGACGAATATATTTCCTACATAGACCGCTATACCGGAAAAGGCAATGCCTACAGGATGTTCATCCGCCCGCTTGGCGCAATCTGCGTAAACACGGAAATAGACTGAGAAAAAGGAAGAAAAGAACCGCTTGCATTTATGCAAACCGGGTGTTATACTTCTTCAGTACAATGAATGCTTGAAAATGTGGACCGAATGCGGTCCACATTTTTTATGACATGGGAGGTGTCCGGCCTATGACGAAACAGGAAACATATGTGAAAAAGACCAGGGAATTTCTGGAATCGCTTCAGGATACCATGGACTTTGAAATCGTGAAGGTGGAATTCACAAAGGAAAACGATACATGGTACCTGAGGGCTTACTGCGACAAGCAGGGCGGAATAGGAATCGATGACTGTGCCGATATCAGCAGGCGCGTTTCCAAATGGCTTGACAGGGAAGATTTCATCAAGGAAAGCTATATCCTGGAAGTAAGTTCACCCGGATTTCAGGAATCCGGTTTGTCAGATAATCCAAAAGGAGAAAAGGAAAAATGAAAAAGCTGAACAAGGAACCGGTTGAGACAGGAAACGAACTGAAAGAAGCGATCGCAATGCTGGAGAAGGAAAAAAACATCAGCAAGGAATCGCTCCTGGATGCCATTCAGAATTCACTGATCAGTGCATGCAAAAACAATTTCGGCACTGCGGACAATATAGTCATCAATGTGGACCCGGATACCTGCAGGTTCAGTGTCACACAGAATAAAACGGTTGTTGAGGAAATGCCTCTGAATGCTTCGCAGATCGACAAGGCAACGGAAATCAGCCTTGCCGAAGCAAAAATGAAAAACCCGCAGTTCGAAGTGGGCGACATTGTACCGTTTAAGATCGAATCAAAGGAATTCGGAAGGATCGCCACGGGAGTTGCAAAGAACGTGATCCTGCAGAAGATCCGTGAAGAGGAACGCCGAGTCATTTACAATGACTACTTCACGAAGGAAAAAGATATCATCACCGGTGTTGTGCAGCGCTTCATCGGAAGGAATGTTTCCATAAACCTGGGACGGTGTGATGCCATTTTAAGCGAGAACGAGCAGGTAAAGGGAGAGACGCTGAGACCGGGCGAACGGATAAAAGTCTATGTGCTTGAAGTCCGCGATACCCCCAGAGGTCCGCACATTTCCGTTTCCAGAACGCATCCGGAACTTGTAAAGCGCCTGTTTGAATCCGAGGTTTCGGAAGTCCATGACGGTACGGTCGAGATCAAGGCAATCGCAAGGGAAGCCGGCTCCAGAACAAAAATGGCAGTCTTTTCCAACGATCAGAATGTGGATCCGGTCGGAGCCTGCGTCGGACTGAACGGTTCCCGTGTCAATGCGGTCGTGGATGAGCTTCACGGGGAAAAGATCGATATCATCAATTGGGACGACAACCCCGCATACCTGATCGAAAACGCACTGAGTCCCGCAAAGGTCATCTGTGTCGTTGCCGATGAGGAGGGAAAGGAAGCACAGGTCATCGTACCGGATTATCAGCTTTCGCTTGCAATCGGCAAGGAAGGACAGAACGCAAGACTTGCAGCAAAGCTTACCGGCTTTAAGATCGATATCAAGAGCGAGACACAGGCAAGGGATCTGGGACTGTTTGATGAACTCGGCATTGATTATCAGCCGGAGGGTGCCGCAAATCTGGTAGAGGCGGATGTTCCCGCACCGGAAAATGCGGAAACGGAACCGGCAGAACCGGAAGCAGCGGAACCTGAAACGGCAGAACCTGAAACGGCAGAACCGGAGACGGAGAAAAAAGATTGACGGAAAGAAAAGAACCGCTCCGTACCTGCATCGGATGCGGAGAAGAGAAAAACAAAAAAGAACTGATCAGGATCGTCAGAACGTCCGAGGGAGAAATTTTTCTTGACCCTGCCGGAAAAAAGAACGGCCGCGGTGCCTATGTGTGCAGGAACCCCGAGTGCATCCGGAAAGCCTTTCAGACAAAAGGGCTGGACCGTTCCTTTAAGGAGAGCGTGCCTGCGGAAGTATACGGCAGGCTGTCAGAGGAGATGGAAAAGCTTGGACAGGGATAACAGGATTCTGGGTCTGGCAGGTCTGGCCGTAAAGGCGGGGAAGGCGGCATGCGGAGAGTTTGCCGCGGAAAAGCTGATTCGTTCCGGCATGGCGAAAATCGTGCTGGTTGCATCGGATGCATCCGATAATACGAAAAAGAAATTTACCGATAAATGTACATATTATAAAGTGCCCATCTATATTTGCTCGACAAAAGAAAAGCTGGGACATGCGACAGGCAGGGAAGAAAGATCTTCGATTGCCCTGAGCGATGCGGGATTTTCCAATGCCATAGAAAAGCTGATGAAACAAAGCGGAGGTAACGATATTGAGAGTCAATGACATAGCAAAGGAACTGGGGAAACTTAACAAGGATCTGATTTCTTTTCTGGCGGAAAAAGGCATCGATAAAAAATCCATGTCTAACATCTCAGACGAAGAGGAAAATCTGCTCCGCAGAAAATTCGGAACTTCGTCTTCGGCATCGAAAGGGGAAATGAGGCAGCCCGCAGTGGAAAAATCTGTTCAGCAGTCCGGAATGGGAACAAAGAGAGCGGCAGGCCCTGTCCAACAGGCAGGACCCGTACAGCAGAATAAGACGGAAGAACCGCCGAAAAAGAAAAAGTTCACGGCAGTGTTCCGGCCGCAGAATGCACAGCAGATCCGCGGATTCAGGCCCGGGGTTCAGAGACCGGCGCCTCAGCCGCAGCATGCTCCCGCAGCTCCTGCCCCCGCAACCGAGCAGCCGGTAAAGAAGGAAACCGTTCCGGCACCGAAGGAAGAAAAGCCGGTTACAGCACCAAAACCGGAAAACAGGGAACCGGCCGCACCGGTAAAGACAGCGGTTCCGGAGGAAACGAAGAAAAGCGCAGCTCCCGCAGCTGCGGCGGATACCGGCGTGAAAGAAGCAAAGAAACCGGAACAGGCGGCCGCACAGGAGCAGCCGAAGAATCCGGTAAAGCCCGCACCGGAACATACCGCACCTGAGCATACAGCACCGGAACATACTGCGCCGGGTCACACCGCAACAGGCCATACCGAAACAGGTAATACGAGATATACTGTGGAAAGACAGCCCGGAACGCAGCAGCATAATTCCGGTTATCAGGGAAACAGGACCGGCGGCTACCAGGGCAACAGGACCGGCGGTTATCAGGGAAACAGGACCGGCGGTTACCAGGGCAACAGGAACGGAACCGGTTATCAGGGCAACAGGACCGGAACCGGCTACCAGGGCAACAGGACCGGAACCGGCTATCAGGGCAACAGGACCGGAACCGGCTACCAGGGCAACAGGACCGGAACCGGCTACCAGGGCAACAGGACCGGAACCGGTTATCAGGGAAGACCCGGAACAGGTTATCAGGGAAGACCCGGAACAGGTTACCAGGGAAGACCCGGAACAGGTTACCAGGGAAGACCCGGAACCGGTTATCAGGGAAGACCCGGAACAGGTTATCAGGGGCGTGCAGGTGCAGGACGGGACAGCAAACCGACCGACGGACCGCTTGTAAAGAAGACGACCCGCAACAGGCCGAACAAGAATACATTCAAGGACAGGAATGAAAAACGCCTGAGGACCGAAGACGGCGTAAGGATGAGAACCGGGAAGGTCACAAGGCATCCGTTCATCATGCCCGAGAAACCGAAGATCGACAAGGTGGAGGATGACATTAAGGAGATTATTCTCCCCGAGACCATTACGATCAAGGATCTGGCAAAAAAGATGAAGCTGAATGCTTCCGACATCATCGGAAAACTCTTTAAGAAAGGCGAGATGTATACGATCAACTCGGAGCTTTCCTATGAACAGGCAGAAGAAGTGGCACTGGAATATGATGTCATCACATCTCCGGAAAAGAAAGTGGATGTCATTGCGGAATTACTGAAGGAAGAGGAAGATGATCCTTCAACGCTCGTCCCGAGACCGCCTGTTGTATGCGTCATGGGACATGTCGATCACGGCAAAACTTCCCTTCTGGATGCTATCCGTAAAACCAATGTGACGGTTCACGAAGCCGGCGGCATTACGCAGCATATCGGCGCATATATGGTTAAGACCAACGGAAGGCAGATTACGTTTCTGGATACGCCTGGACATGAGGCTTTCACTGCCATGCGTATGAGAGGCGCGCAGGCAACGGATATTGCGGTGCTTGTGGTTGCGGCGGATGACGGTGTCATGCCGCAGACAATCGAAGCCATCAACCATGCCAAGGCGGCCGGAGTCGAGATTATTGTCGCCATCAACAAGATTGATAAGCCGAATGCAAATATAGACCGTGTCAAACAGGAACTGACGGAATACGAACTGATTCCGGAAGACTGGGGCGGCCAGACGACATTCTGCAATGTTTCCGCAAAGACGGGAGAGGGAATTTCCAATCTTCTGGACATGATCCTTCTGACGGCGGATGTCAAGGAACTGAAGGCAAATCCGGACCGGAATGCCAGAGGCCTTGTCATTGAAGCGGAACTGGACAAAGGAAGAGGACCGGTTGCGACTGTGCTTGTACAGAAGGGTACGCTGCATGTGGGCGATTTTGTGGCCTGCGGCGCCTGCTACGGCAAAGTGCGTGCCATGCTGAACGAAAAGGGAGCTGCCGTCAAGGCGGCACCGCCTTCCACGCCTGTGCAGATTCTTGGACTGGACAATGTCCCGAACGCGGGCGAAATCTTTGTGACAGAAGACGACGACAAGTCGGCCAGGGATTTTGCGGCAACCTTCATTGCGGAAGGAAAGAACAAACTGCTGGCGGATACAAAGGCAAAGCTGTCGCTTGACAATCTGATGGATCAGATCAAGGCCGGAAACATCCAGGAACTTCCGATTATCGTAAAAGCGGATGTGCAGGGCTCCGTGGAAGCGGTGGACCAGTCCCTGAACAAGCTCAGCAATGAAGAGGTTCAGGTCAAGATCATCCACAGCGGCGTCGGTGCCATCAACGAATCGGATGTGGATCTGGCCGCGGCCAGCAATGCCATCATCATCGGCTTTAACGTAAGACCGGATGCCACGGCAAAATCCACGGCGGAACACGAAAAGGTGGATATCCGTCTGTACAAGGTCATTTACCAGGCAATCGACGATGTGGAAGCAGCCATGAAGGGCATGCTGGCGCCTGTTTATCAGGAGCAGATCATCGGCCATGCGGAGATCAGACAGCTGTTCAAAGCGTCCGGTGTCGGAACCATTGCCGGTTCCTATGTCCTTGACGGAAAGTTCCAGAGAGGCTGCAAGGCCAGGATCACAAGAGACGACAAGCAGATCTTTGACGGAGATGTCGCTTCCATCAAACGTTTCAAGGATGATGTCAAGGAAGTGGCTGCCGGATACGAATGCGGTCTCGTGTTTGAAAAATTCAACGATATCCAGGAAGGAGACCGGGTGGAAGCATACGCCATGGTCGAGGTACCGAGGACCTGACATGAAAAAGGGAAGCATTAAAAACACAAGGATAAATTCCGAAGTCCGAAAGGAAATATCCTCCATCATACAGAACGGGATCAAAGATCCCCGGATAAGCCCCATGACAAGCGTGACCGATGCCAGGGTAACGGCAGATCTTAAGTACTGCACGGTCTATATCAGCGTAATGGGCGGCGAGGATGCGCAGAAAAAGACTCTGGAAGGCCTGAATTCCGCAATGGGGTTCATCAGGCGGGAACTGGCGCATACGGTCAACTTAAGGATAACTCCCGAGCTGAGGTTTGTGCTGGATACGTCCATGGCATACGGGGAACACATCGACCGGCTTCTGAACCAGATAAAGGAAAAAGAAGAGAATGAATAAAACACTGGAAAGCAGGATACAGAGTGCGGGATCCGTCATCATCATGGGGCATGTTCATCCGGACGGTGACTGCGTGGGCTCCACTCTGAGCCTGTTCCGCTACATCAGGCTGTATTTTCCCGAAAAGGAAGTAAAGGTTTATCTGGAAAAGCCTTCGGAAAAATTCAGCTTTCTCGCAGGATTCCGCGAGATCATCACGGAACCCGGAGAAGAGACGGCAGATTTTGCCATAGCACTTGACAGTTCGGACCACGAGCGTCTGGGAAAATTCAGCACGCTTTTTGACCGTGCGGCGGAGACCTTCAATATCGATCATCATGTGACCAATACCGGCTATGCAAAGACAACGATATGCAAGCCGGATTCCAGTTCTTCCTGCGAAGTGCTTTACGATCTTCTGGATGAGGATAAGATCACGAAGGAAATAGCCGAGTGTCTTTACACAGGGATCATCAATGATACCGGTGTCTTCAAGTATTCCTCCACTTCCGATAATACCATGCGGATCGCCGGGAAGCTCATGAAGACGGGCATCGATTTCGGCGGCATCATAGACAAGGCATTTTACCAGAAAACCTATCTGCAGGATCAGATCCTCGGAAGGGCTCTTCTTGAGAGCATCCTTCTTATGGACGGACGCTGCATTTTCACTTCGATCACGCAGAAGGAAATGAGCTTTTACGGCGTGGAGGGAAATGACCTGGACGGGATCATCGATCAGCTCAGGCTTACGCAGGGCGTGGAATGCGCCATCTTCATCTATGAAACCGGGCCGCAGGAATGGAAGGCCAGCCTGCGCTCGAATTATATTGTCGACGTTTCAAAGATCGCAATGTATTTTTCCGGCGGCGGTCATGTCCATGCGGCCGGATGCACCATGAACGGCCAGCTGCATGATATCATAAACGCGCTTTCCGGAAAAATTGCGGAGCAGCTTGATGCCGCCGTCAAAAAGGAAACGCCGGAACATGTCTGACGGGAAAGAATCCATGCTTCAGGGAATCATAAACGTATACAAGGAAAAAGGCTATACCTCTCATGACGTCGTCGCGAAAATGAGAGGTATTTTCAAAACCCGGAAAGCAGGGCACACGGGGACGCTGGATCCGGACGCGGAAGGCGTGCTTCCCGTCTGTTTCGGCAAGGCAACCAAGCTGTGCGAATTCATGGAAGACTGGAAAAAGACTTATCGCACGGTGATGCTGCTCGGAAGAACAACGGATACGCAGGACGCCGGCGGAAAGACGCTGGAAGAAAATAAAGTTGCGGTTTCGGAAGAGGAAGTCCGCTTTGCGGTGCAAAGCTATAAAGGCGACTATTCTCAGGTTCCGCCAATGTACTCCGCTTTAAAGGTCAACGGGAAAAAGCTGGTTGATCTTGCCCGCCGGGGAATTGAAGTGGAACGGAAACCGCGCACGGTAAAGATTTTTGACATCCGGATAGAATCCGTTGATCTGCCGCGGGTGGAAATGACGGTACAGTGTTCCCGGGGGACCTATATCCGGACGCTTTGCCATGATATCGGAAAAGACCTGAAATGCGGTGCCTGCATGGAAAGCCTTGTCCGTACGGAGGTGGGCATGTTCTCTGTCCGGGACGCCAGAAAACTTTCCGAGCTTGAGGAAATCGCAAAGGCTGGAATGACGGAATCCGTACTGGTTCCCGTGGATGCCTGCCTTTCGGAATATCCGTCGGCGGTCGCAAAACCGGAAAGCGCACGCTTCCTTTATAACGGAAACCGACTGGATAAAACCATGATCAGTTTTTCCGGCCCTGCCGAAAATGCTGAAGGCATTTTCCGGATCTATGACAGCAGGGGAATGTTCATCGGTCTTTACGGAAAAGACCCGGACGGCATGTACCGTCCGGTCAGAATGTTTATCGAGGGGGAACAGGATTGAAGGAATTGCTGCAGCAGACGGATTTCCGGATCGAGGATCCCACGGTGGTCGGCATTGGAAAGTTTGACGGAGAGCACAGGGGACACCGGAAAATTCTGGAAACCATGAAGAAAATCGCAGAAAAAGGAAAACTGAAAACCGCTGTGTTCACGTTTCAGACGCCTCCGTCCGAAATCGTATCCGGCGAAAAGAAACCGCTGATCAATACGAATCCGGAGAAGATCAATAAACTCAGGGAATCCGGCGTGGATTATATCGTGGAGTATCCGTTCAGCAGGAAAACGGCGGGAATGGATGCCGAAAGATTTGTCCTTGATATTCTTGTGGGGCAGATGAACATGAAGGCGATCGTTGCGGGACCGGATTGCTCTTTCGGCAGAAACCGCAGCGGGAACGCGGACCTTCTGCTGAAACTCGGCAGAAAATACGGCTTCGAGACCGTGATCATAGACAAGGAAAAAGATCATGACCGGGAGATCAGTTCCACCTATATCCGGGAGGAACTGAAAAACGGAAACATGGAAATGGTCAATGAACTGCTCGGTGAGACCTATTCCGTAGAAGGAGAAGTGACCGCCGGGAATCATATCGGCGGGAACGTGCTCGGCTATCCGACGGTGAATATCCTGCCTTCCCCGGAAAAACTTCTTCCGCGCTTCGGCGTCTACGAAACAGAAGTGCAGATTCTTTCGGAAGGAAGCAGACCCGTGTACCGCGGAATCACGAATATCGGCGTAAACCCGAGTGTCGAAAACGACGGGCTGAAACACCGCGTGAGAATAGAAACATTCATCAGAAATTTTTCCGGGAATTTATACGGCGGGAGAATCCGCATTCTGTTTCTTCGCTTTATCAGGCCGGAAACGAAATTTTCGGATATGGAAGCGCTTAAGAAACAGATCGGGGAGGATCTTCGCTCATGAATTCCATTTTAAAGATACTGCCTGCCATTCTGGAAGATACGCTGACCGACAGCCTGAAAATGCTGCCGTTTCTTTTCGTCGCCTATCTTTTCATTGAATATCTGGAACACAGGCATTCCGCAGCTATGGAAAAGGTTCTGTCCGGCGGCGGGAAATACGGGTTCTTTTCCGGGGCCCTGCTCGGGATAGTGCCGCAGTGCGGCTTTTCCGCCATGGCGGCAAACCTTTATTCCAGCAACGTCATTACGGCGGGAACGCTGATTTCCGTTTTTCTTGCGACATCGGACGAGGCAGTACCCCTTCTTGTTGCGGAGCCTTCCTTCTGGCCTCAGATGCTTCTGCTTCTTGTGCTTAAATTTTTCTTCGCGGTCATCGGCGGATTTCTGGTGGACAACGTGCTGAAAAAAGTCCTTCCGCACCCGATCTGCGGCGGATATGAAGGCCGCATGGAGGAAATCGACTGCCATGAGCACAGGGAAAAAGAAGGAATTTTCAAGGCTGCCGTCCGCCATACCCTGCATATTTTCATTTTTATCGTCATTTTTATTTTCCTGCTGGATTTCATTATGGATGCCGGCGGAACTTCCGTTCTGTCCGGATTCTTAAACCAGTCCGGCGTCCTTCAGGTATTTGCTTCCGGGCTTGTGGGAATGGTGCCTAACTGTGCGGCTTCCGTTCTGATTACGCAGATGTTCATAAGGGGGGAGCTTTCCTTTGCCGGACTTTTTGCCGGTCTGTGCACGGGGGCGGGGATAGGACCGCTCGTCCTGATCAGAACGATCAGGAACAAAAAGCAGGCTGCCATGATCCTTGTGCTGGAGTACATTCTGGGAACGGCCGCGGGCCTATGTGTGCTGGCGTTTTTGCATTGACATAACCGTAAAACATGTGCTATGATTGCAACGCGGATCGGGATGAATATTGCCGTCCGTAAATCGCCTGAAGCTTTGGATACGGAGTACTCCGACCGTTTTCACAGTTTCCGGTCAGTATGAAAAGAGGAGAGTATCATGATTTCAAAAGAGAAAAAAGCGGAAATTATCGGGCAGTACGGAAGAAAAGAAGGGGATACCGGATCACCGGAAGTTCAGATCGCAATTCTGACCGAAAGGATCACGGAACTTACGGATCATCTTCAGAAGAATCCGAAAGATCATCATTCCAGAAGAGGACTTCTCATGATGGTCGGCCACAGAAGAGGTCTCCTGAATTACTTAAAGGATTCCAATCTGGAAAGCTATCGTTCCCTTATTGACAAACTCGGACTCAGAAAGTAAACAGTGTGCCTCAAACAAGGGTGGATGATTTCCACCCTTGTTTTGTGAAATAAGGCAGAACAAACGGAACAGTGACCGGGGCCGGAAAGACGTCACGAGACCACTGAAATGCAAATGAACTTCATCGTTTCATTTTTGTTTCAGTAGTTTCGGACCCTTTCTCCCGGGCTGATTCATCAAAAGAGAGGAGAAAGAAAATGAGTAAGGAATTTAAAAGTTATTCCATGGATCTTGCCGGCAGAAAACTGACGGTTGAGATCGGAAGAGTAGCGGCACAGGCAAACGGTGCGGCTCTCATGCATTACGGCGACACGGTGGTGCTCTGCACGGCCGTGACAAGCAAGGAACCGAGGGAGGGTGTGGATTTCTTCCCGCTTTCCGTGGAATATGAGGAAAGACAGTATTCCGTCGGAAAAATCCCGGGCGGCTTCAACAAGAGAGAAGGAAAGGCCAGTGAGAATGCCATTCTTACCGACCGTGTCATAGACCGTCCCATGAGGCCTCTTTTCCCGAAGGATTACAGAAACGACGTCACTCTGGACAATCTGGTCATGAGCGTTGACCCGGACTGCAGCCCGGAACTGACCGCCATGATCGGTACGGCAATTGCAGTATCCATTTCGGATATTCCCTTTGACGGTCCCTGCGCAATGACGCAGGTCGGCATGGTCGACGGCAAGTTTGTCATCAATCCGACGAACGACCAGAAAAAGGTTTCCGACATGGCTCTTACTGTTGCCAGCACGGCACAGAAGGTCATCATGATCGAAGCCGGTGCGAAGGAAGTTCCGGAGCAGACCATGATCGATGCCATTTACGAAGCGGACAAGGTAAACAAGCAGCTGATCGAATTCATCAACGGAATTGTTGCGGAAGTGGGCAAGCCCAAACGCGAATATACTTCCTATGCGGTTCCGGAAGAACTTTTCAATGCTATTAAGGAACAGATTCCGCAGGAAGAAATGGAAAAAGCCGTCTTCACGGACGACAAGCAGACGCGTGAAAAGAACGTTGATGCGCTGACGGAACGCTGCAGGGAAGCATTTGCGGACAACGAGGAATATCTCAACCGTCTTCCGGATGCCATGTATCAGTATGAAAAGAAAACAGTCCGCAAGATGATCTTAAAGGACCACAAGAGACCCGACGGCCGTCAGATCACGGAAATCCGTCCGCTCTCCGCGGAGATCGACATTCTGCCGAGAGTACACGGTTCCGCCATGTTCACAAGAGGACAGACACAGATCCTGGATGTCTGCACGTTGGCACCGCTTTCCGAAGTGCAGAAGATCGAAGGACTTGATGTGGACATCAAGTCGAAGCGTTATATCCATCAGTATAATTTCCCGTCGTATTCCGTCGGAGAGACCAAGGTTTCCAGAGGGCCCGGAAGACGTGAGATCGGTCACGGCGCACTTGCGGAACGCGCTCTGCTGCCGCTTATTCCGGACGAGGAAAAGTTCCCCTATGCCATCCGCTGCGTATCGGAGACCATGGAGAGCAACGGTTCCACGTCTCAGGCCAGTGTCTGCGCATCCAGCCTTTCCCTTATGGCTGCCGGTGTTCCGATCAGCCGTCCGGCTGCCGGAATTTCCTGCGGACTTGTTACGGGAGACACGGATGATGACTATATTGTCCTGACGGATATCCAGGGACTGGAAGATTTCTTCGGAGACATGGACTTCAAGGTAGCCGGCACGGAAAAGGGAATCACGGCCATCCAGATGGATATCAAGATCCACGGCCTTACCAGACCTATCGTGGAAGAAGCGATCGCGCGTACGCGTGAAGCGAGAATGTATATTCTGAACAATGTCATGAATCCGGTGATCGGCGAGCCGAGAAGCGAAGTCAGCAAGTATGCTCCCAAGATCGTCCAGATCCAGATCGATCCCAAGAAGATCGGCGATGTTGTCGGAAAACAGGGCAAGACGATCAACAAGATCATTGACGAGACCGGCTGCCAGATCGATATCGACGAAGACGGCAAAGTCAATGTATGCGGCCTTGATCAGGATAAGATCCAGAAGGCGGTTTCCACGATCAAGAACATCGTGACCGAAATCGTTCCCGGCATGGTATTCACCGGAAAGGTTGTCCGCATCATCGAATGCGGTGCCTTTGTGAACATCACCCCGAACAAGGACGGCATGGTACACATTTCAAAGCTTGCCGACAGAAGAGTTGCCAAGGTTGAGGATGTGGTGAAGATCGGTGACGAAGTCACGGTCAAGGTGATCAAGGTGGATACGATCAAAGACAGAATTGACCTGTCCATGAAGCCTTCCGATCTGAAGGAATCCAGCCTGCAGGTTGGATCCGTCAGCGGACAGTAAAAAGATAATCCGCAGCCGGGCCGCAGACAGAACAGGCAAATATAAAGAACAGGCATATAAAAAGAACAGGAGCTGAAATTTATACAGCTCCTGTCTTTTTTAGTCCTGGCGCGGAAAACGGAACCGGGAAAGTCCGCCGGAAAGGAGCATGGAAAGATGGCAGATGAAACGAGGGAAACCTTAAAGCAGATTGAAGAAGAGAAAAAAGCGGAAATGCTTTTCGGACTGGTGAAGGACAGAAAATTCAGAAAGCTCAGGACAGAACTCTCCGAAATGAAGGAAGCCGATGTGGCTTCCTTCATCGAACAGCTGGATGATGAAAAAACGGTTGTCGTTTTCCGCATGCTGCCCAAGGAACTGGCGTCAGATGTATTTGCATGCCTTGAAACGGACAGGCAGCAGCATATTGTGAACAGCATAACCGATAACGAAATCACGGCAATCATAGAGGATCTTTCCGTTGATGATGCGGTTGACATGGTGGAAGAGCTGCCGGCAAACATAGTAAAGCGTGTTCTCAGAAATGCTGCTCCGGAAACACGCAAGCAGATAAATGAATTCCTGAAATATCCGGAGAATTCCGCCGGAAGCATCATGACCGATGAGTACATAGACCTGAAAAAGAACATGACGGTGGAAGAAGCATTTGCCTATATCCGGAAACACGGCGTTGATAAGGAAACTATTTACACCTGCTACGTTATGGATGAAAAAAGAATGCTTGAGGGACTGGTTACGGTCAAAGACCTTCTGATGGCTCCTTATGAAATGAAGATCAGAGACATTATGGACACCCATGTGGTCAAGGCTACGACGACGGAGGACAGAGAGGACGTTGCAGACCTGTTCAACAAGTATGATCTGACATCTCTTCCCGTCGTTGACAACGAGGACCGGCTGGTCGGAATTGTCACAGTGGATGATGCGGTCGATGTCATGGAAGAGGAAGCAACGGAAGACTTTGAAAAAATGGCTGCCATCACGCCCACGGAAAAGCCATATCTCAGGACAAGCGTCTTTGAGATGGCAAAGCACCGCATTACCTGGCTGATCATTCTGATGGTCAGCGGAATGGTGAACGGCGGTATTCTCGGAAAATATGAAAATCAGATTGCCGTCATGCCGCTACTCGTTACGTTTATCCCCATGATGACGGATACCGGCGGAAATGCCGGAAGCCAGTCTTCGACAATGGTGATCAGAAGCATGGTACTCGGAGAGATCAGACCTTCCGATGCCCTGAAAGTGTTATGGAAGGAAATACGGGTAGGGATCATCTGCGGCGCAATCCTTGCCGGTGTGAATTTTATACGCCTTATCATTCAGTATCCCGGAAAAAACATGATCTGCCTTACGGTTGTTCTGAGCATGTTCTTTACCGTAGTCATGTCCAAGGCGATCGGATGCCTGCTTCCCATTCTGGCGACAAAGATGAAAATTGATCCGGCCATCATGGCAGCACCGCTGATCACTACGGTTGTGGATGCGTTCAGCCTTATCCTATATTTCCGTTTTGCCGTGATACTTCTCGGAATCTGATTCAAAGAAATCCGGGGGACGCCGGATTGGAAGCGGAAAAAGTGCCCGCGCAGAAGCCGGCGGTATCTTGACAAAGGAAGCCGGCGTGTTATAATGAGGCACAAACGATGAAGAGAATACCATCTCCGAGTGTCCCCAATACGGAACGCCGGCCCCGTTAAAGGCCATGAAAGCAGGTCCGGTAAAAATTCCGGGCAAGCAGGGTGGAACCGCGAATGAACATTCGTCCCTGCCAGTTGAATAAGCTGGCAGGGATTTTTTATGTCCAGCGAAAAAACAGAGGAGGACAGAAAATGAAGATCATTGACAAGAATGGTGTTGTAAGCGAATGCCCGCCGGAGGAAGAGGTACATGTCATAAGGCATACGGCTGCCCATATCATGGCGCAGGCGATCATGCATCTTTTTCCGGGTTCGGATTTTGCCTACGGCCCGGCTACGGAAAACGGATTCTATTATGATGTGGACTTAGGCGACAGGCAGCTTACGGATGAGGATCTGCCGAAGATCGAAGCGGAGATGAAGAAGATCTGCAAGGAGAATCTTCCTCTCAAGCCGTTTATTCTGCCGCGCGACGAAGCAATTAAGCTCATGCAGGACCGTCATGAGAAATACAAGGTCGAGCATATCGGCGATCTCCCGAAGGATGCCATCATCAGCTTTTTCCAGCAGGGCGACTACATCGACATGTGCGTAGGGCCTCACCTGACCTACACAAAGGGACTCAAGGCATTCAGGATTACGAAGATTTCCGGCGCATACTGGAAGGCAGACAAGAACAACAAAATGCTGACCCGTGTCTACGGAATTGCTTTCCGCAATCAGGAAGAACTGGAAGCTTACGAGAAACTGATGGAAGAGGCGGAGCGGAGAGACCACCGGAAGATCGGCAAGGAAATGAAACTATTCATGCTGCGGGACGAAGGACCGGGATTCCCGTTCTTCCTTCCGAACGGCATGGTAATCAAGAACGAGCTGATCGAATACTGGAGAGAGATTCACAGGAAAGCGGGCTATGTGGAAGTCAGTACGCCCATGATCATGAACCGTCATCTCTGGGAGATATCCGGGCATTGGGATCACTACAAGGATAATATGTACTCCACGAAGATCGATGACGAAGATTACTGCATCAAACCGATGAACTGCCCCGGCGGAGTCCTTGTTTACAAATCGGATCAGCACAGCTACCGCGAGCTGCCGCTTCGTGTCGGAGAACTGGGCCTTGTGCACAGACACGAGCTGCGCGGCGCACTTCACGGACTTTTCCGTGTCCGCTGCTTTACACAGGATGATGCGCATATCTTCATGCGCAAGGATCAGATCGCATCTGAGATCAAGGGTGTTGTGGACCTGATCAATCAGGTGTACGGAAAATTCGGATTTAAGTATTATATCGAACTTTCCACCCGTCCGGAAAACAGCATGGGAAGCGACGAGGACTGGGAAGCGGCAACAAAGGGACTTAGGGATGCCCTTGACGAAATGCATCTGGACTACAAGGTCAACGAGGGGGACGGCGCGTTTTACGGACCCAAGATCGACTTTCATCTGGAGGATTCCCTTGGACGCACATGGCAGTGCGGAACCATTCAGCTGGATTTCCAGATGCCTCTGAACTTTGAACTCGAATATACGGACGAAAACGGCGGGAAGCAGAGACCGATCATGATACACCGTGTGGTATTCGGCTCCATCGAACGGTTTATCGGAATCCTTACGGAGCATTTCGCTGGAAAATTCCCGGTATGGCTCGCACCCGTACAGGTCAAGGTGCTGCCGGTCAGCGACAAGAGCAATGCTTATGCGGATGAAGTCTGCAAAGAGCTTAAGAATGCAGGATTCCGTGCGGAGCTGGATGACAGGGACGAAAAGATCGGCTACAAGATCCGCGAAGCGCAGATGGTCGACCGCACGCCCTATATGCTGGTGATCGGCGCCAAGGAAATGGAAGACAAGAACGTGAGCGTCCGCAACCGCGACACCGGAAAGACAACGGTGATGGGCCGTCAGGAATTCATGGACATGCTTCAGAAGCAGGTTTCCACGAGGGAAACGGATATCCCCGTACTTACAAAATAAACGGCATGCCGCATATCTGCAGGGAAGAAGACAGATATGCGGCATATTTTATTTTACCTTGACAAATCATTCTTTATCTGATAGGATAGGCACGTTACATAAAAGGAAGGATCTTTCGGGATCCGGATTCCCCTGCACAAGGGGGACAGGAAAGCAGGTTCGCCTCACCCAGGCATTTTTCTTATGTCCCGGGTTCATAGAAATTATTACGTCTGCAAAGACGCAGTATTTTACTGTGCGGCGGGAGCTTTCCGGCCGTATTTTTTATGCCGGCGGAAAACGGCAGAGACATTACATTATAACAGGGGGTGTTCAACTATTAGCGAAGCGTTGATCAATGAGCAGATCAGAATGAGAGAAGTTCGCCTGATCGGAAGTGACGGGGAACAGCTGGGAGTCATGTCTTCGGCAGATGCACTTCAGAAGGCACAGGAAGCGGAACTGGATCTGGTCCTTATCGCACCGGCTGCGAAGCCGCCCGTATGCAAGATCATCGATTACGGGAAGTATCGTTACGAACTGATCCGCAGGGACAAGGAAGCCAGGAAAAAGCAGAAGATCGTTGAGCTTAAGGAAGTACGTTTATCTCCGAATATTGATTCCAATGATCTGAACACCAAGATGAGCGCAGCCAGGAAGTTCCTTGAAAAAGGCAATAAGGTTAAAATCACGCTGCGGTTTCGCGGAAGAGAGATGTCGCATATGAATCAGTCCAGATATATCCTGGATGATTTTGCAAAATCGCTTTCCGATATCGCAATTGTCGACAAGCCGTCCAAAGTGGAAGGCAGATGTCTGATCATGTTTTTAAGCGCGAAGAAGTAAGACAGAAAGAAACAGGAGGAAAAAGATATGCCCAAGGTAAAAACAAAAAGAGCAGCAGCAAAGAGATTTAAGGAAACCGGAACAGGCAAGCTGGTCAGAAACAAAGCTTACAAGTCCCATATTCTGACCAAGAAATCAACGAAGAGAAAAAGAAACCTGAGAAAAGATATCGTGACCGACAAGACAAATGCGGGGACCATGAAGAAACTTGTTCCGTATCTGTAAGATCGGTATTCCGGTATATTCTGAAATAATGTATTTACAGCAGCGTAAGGAGGAATAAAACAATGGCAAGAATCAAAGGCGGCTTGCACGCCAAGGCAAAACATAACAGAGTTCTGAAAATGGCAAAGGGCTACAGAGGTGCCCGTTCCAAGCAGTACAGAATTGCAAAGCAGACCGTCATGAGAGCACTGAACAGTGCCTATGAAGGACGCAAGCAGAGAAAGAGACAGTTCCGTTCCCTCTGGATTGCACGTATCAATGCAGCCTGCAGGATGAACGACATTTCCTATTCCAAGTTTATGTTCGGATTAAAGGAAGCCGGTGTTGTCATGAACAGGAAGATCCTTTCCGATATGGCAATCAACGATCCCGAGGGCTTCAAGAAGCTGGCGGAAACCGCAAAATCTAAGCTTCCGGCTGCAAAAGAAACAGCCTGAGCATCAACAACAACATGAAAAAAGCGCTGCATAAGCAGCGCTTTTTCATTTGCGTGCAGAGAAAGGGACTTGAACCCTCATGACATTGCTGTCACACGGACCTGAACCGTGCGCGTCTGCCAATTCCGCCATCTCTGCAGAAAGAAAATATCTCTTTCACGGCACCAAGACAGTATATACGAAATGTCTTTTCCTGTCAATCTGATGTTGCAAGAAATTATCTTCTATGTTATACTACATATCGTTTCACGCGGGGATGCTGGAATTGGCAGACAGGCTAGACTAAGGATCTAGTGGCCACAAGCCGTGAGGGTTCAAGTCCCTTTTCCCGCAGTCCGTACAGTTTTCTGTGCGGCACATAAGCTTCGTATCGTAAAGGATGCGAAGCTTTTTTTGTAATAAGGTAAAACCCCTTGCTATGCAAGGGGAGAGGCTTTCTCTTCAGATACAAGTAAAAACCTCCGATGCTATACTAAGTGCAGGTTCGCCAACCGCACAAAATAAGCAAAGGAGGTATCCACGTGGACAAGAATACCTTAGCACATACCACATGGGAATGTAAGTATCATATAGTGTTTGCCCCAAAGTACAGAAGGAAAGTCATATATGAGAAGATACGAGCCGATATAGGGCATATACTCAGTGAACTATGTAAGAGGAAAGAAGTGGAAATAATCGAAGCAGAGTGTATGCCGGAACATGTGCACATGTTTGTGAGGATACCGCCAAAGTATAGTGTGTCAGAGATTATGGGGTATCTGAAGGGGAAAAGTTCGCTCATGATATTTGAGAGGCATGCGAATCTGAAATACAAGTATGGGAATCGCCATTTCTGGTGCAGAGGCTATTATGTAGATACAGTCGGGAAAAATGCGAAGAAGATTCAGGAATACATACGAAATCAGATGAGCGAAGATTTGGAATACGATCAAATGTCTTTAAAGGAGTACATCGACCCGTTCACGGGTGAGCCGGTAAAATAGGGCAAATAAAAAAGGCTCTTCAGAGCCAGCCGGTGGATGTAGTGCGATTGGCGGACTATTCAGAGCCTCTTTAGAGGCAAGCAGGTAACAGCGGCTTATAGCCGCAGAGCAAACCACCGGCTAAGCCGGTGGTCGTGATTATTCGTAAATTGTGATACACTTATAATACTTATATTGCAAAATTTGCGGAGGAACTGCATTGACCATAAGAGAAGAAATCGAACAGAGAGAGACACAGTTTCTTTCCCCTTATGCGGCACTCAGCAGGAATTCGATGGGACGGGACCGTGAGGAAGAACCGTGCGATTTAAGGCCTGTTTATCAGAGAGACCGCGACCGTATCCTTCATTGCAAGGCGTTCCGCAGGCTGAAGCATAAGACGCAGGTTTTCCTTGCACCGGAGGGCGATCATTACAGAACGAGACTCACCCACACGCTGGAGGTTTCGCAGATTTCAAGAACGATCGCAAAATCACTGCGGCTGAACGAGGATCTTACGGAAGCCATAGCACTGGGGCACGACCTGGGCCATACGCCGTTCGGTCATTCCGGCGAACAGGTTTTAAATGAAGTATGCCCGGAAGGATTTCATCACAATGTACAGAGTGTGCGGATTGTTGAATTTCTCGAGAAGAACGGGAAAGGTCTTAATCTGACAAAGGAAGTAAGAAACGGAATCCTGAATCACTGCACGGCAGGACATCCTTCAACGCTGGAAGGAAAAACCGTCAGGATAGGAGACAAGATAGCCTATATCAACCATGATATCGACGATTCCATACGGGCGGGAATATTCCGCGAAGAGGATATTCCTGCGGAATATACGGACGTGCTCGGTCACAGCGTCAGGGACCGCCTGAACAACATGATTCATGATGTGATAAAAAACAGTTTGGATCTGCCGGACATCCGGATGTCGGAAGGAATGTTTGAGGCGATGATGGGATTAAGGTCCTGGCTGTTTGTCCACGTATACAGAAACAGCCTTCCCAAGGCAGAGGAAGGAAAGGCCATGGAAATGGTGCGTCAGCTTTATGAATATTTTTATGCGCATCCGGAAATGATGCCCGAGGAATATCTGCATTTTATCCATGACATGGGACAGACAAAGGAACGCGTTGTATGTGATTATATTTCCGGGATGAGCGATCAGTATTCCATTGAGACTTTTTCGGAGCGTTTTATTCCGAAAGCCTGGACGGTACGCTGAAATCCGTGATATCCTGAATGAAAAGGAGGAAAACACTTGCTTTATCCGGATGAGATCGTGGAAGAAGTCCGCGAGAGAAACGATATTGTCGATGTGATATCCTCCTATGTGAAACTGACAAAAAAAGGAGCCAATTATTTCGGGCTCTGCCCATTTCATAATGAAAAGACACCTTCATTTTCCGTTTCCCCGCAGAAGCAGATGTATTACTGTTTCGGATGCGGAGCGGGAGGAAACGTGATCTCCTTCATCATGCAGTATGAAAACATTTCCTTCCCGGAGGCGGTCCGTTTTCTTGCCGCAAGAGTCAGCATGACTCTTCCGGAAAAAGGTGTTTCGGAAGAAGAAAAAAAGAAGCATGACATGAAGGAGACGCTTCTGGAAATCAACAGACTTGCGGCAAACCATTTTTACAGGGCCCTGTATTCCGATGAAGGGAAAAAGGCACACGAATATCTGGAAAACCGGAAACTGACGGAAGAAACAATCAGGCATTTCGGGCTCGGCTATTCCAGTAAAAGGCCCGGCGAGCTTTACCGCTTTTTGAAGGAAAAAGGATACAGTGACAGCATTTTAAAGGAGACCGGTCTTGTCACGATCGAAGAGAAGGGAGCCAGGGACAAGTTCTGGAATCGTGTCATGTTTCCCATCCTGGATGCCAATAACCGGGTGATCGCATTCGGCGGGCGCGTCATGGGGGACGGTGAGCCGAAATATTTAAACTCGCCGGAAACAAAACTTTTTGACAAAAGCAGAAATCTGTACGGACTGAATTATGCGCGCAAAGCTAGAAAAGATTATTTTCTTCTCTGCGAAGGCTATATGGATGTGATCGCTCTGCAGCAGGCAGGGTTTGTCAATTCCGTGGCATCCCTGGGTACTTCGCTGACACAGGAGCACTGTGTCATTCTGAAAAGATATGTGAAAAAAATAATACTGACTTATGATTCCGACGGAGCCGGCATCAAAGCGGCGCAGAGGGCAATTCCTCTTTTAAAGGAAGCGGGAATTTCTTCCCAGGTTCTCTCCATGAAACCGTACAAGGATCCCGATGAATTCATAAAGGCGATCGGCGCCGGAGAATATCAGAAAAGGATCGACACTGCCAGAAATTCTTTCTTATGGGAAGTCGGCGTCTCCAGGGAAAAATATGACTGCACCGATCCGGAGCAGAAAACGGAATTCTATCAGGAAACTGCGGAAAGGCTTACCGCATTCACGGAACCGCTGGAGCGGGAAAATTATCTGCAGGCGGTAGCGCGCGAACAGATGATACCGGCGGATGATCTCCGGAAACTTGTAAACAGCACAGGCCGCCGTTTATGGGCAGGGGAAGCGGCATCGGGCGGAAATACCGTTCCGAACAGAACCGTACCGGACAGAGACCGCAGGAAAGAGGACGGCATCATGAAAAACGAGCGGCTTCTCCTTTCTTCCCTCTGTGAGAATCCGGAACTGTTTAAGCAGACGGAGGATTATATAGGAGCGGAAGATTTTACGGATCCTTTTTACCGCGAGATAGCCGTTAAGATTTACGATGCGCACGGGAAGGGAAATCTGAACCCTGCCGCCATCATGAATGATTATATTGAAGACGAAGAAACACAGAAAAAAGCCGCAGCCGTTTTCAACACGGATCTGCTGAAGGACATGGGGGCTGAAGAAAAGAAAAAAGCGATCGCAGACAGCATAAGGAAGATCAGAATGGAACATTTAAACAGAGCCGGGAAGGAAACAACGGACCTGACACAGCTGCAGAAAATCATGAAGGATAAGGCAGAACTGAAAAAACTTGAAATTTCCATCAATCTGCAGTGACAGTAACGAAATCTGCAGGAGCAGCGAAAAATACAACGGATATAGGCAGTCCTGGAGGAAGAATGTCGGAGAAAAAAACGGAAACCGGTGATTTTGAGCAGAAGCTTGCCAGAATTACCGCGGATGCAAAAAAGAAAAACAATGTTCTGAGTAATGAAGAGTTGATGGATTATTTCAAGGATGAACCTCTGACGCCGGAGCAGATGGATTCTCTTTACGATTATCTTGAAAACAAAAAAATCGATGTCCTGAACATAGGCGAAAACGACGAGGAAGAACTTGACCCCGTACTTTTTGAAAATGACGACGAGGAAGAGGAAGAAGTCGAAGCGGAAAAAGAAGATCTTTCCGTTCCGGAAGGCATAAGCACGGACGATCCCGTCCGGATGTACTTAAAGGAAATCGGCAAGATCCCTCTGCTTTCGAGCGACGATGAACAGAAGCTCGCCAAAAGCATTCTTGAGGGGACTGAAGAGGAAAAGACAGAGGCCAAGAAAAAACTTGCCGAAGCGAACTTAAGGCTTGTCGTCAGTATTGCCAAACGCTACGTAGGACGCGGGATGCAGTTCCTGGATCTGATCCAGGAAGGCAATCTGGGACTTTTAAAAGCGGTCGATAAATTTGACTATACAAAAGGCTTCAAATTTTCCACGTATGCCACATGGTGGATCCGTCAGGCAATTACGCGTTCCATTGCAGACCAGGCAAGAACCATCCGGATCCCGGTGCACATGGTGGAAACCATAAACCGCTTAGTCAGGACGCAGAGACAGCTTCTGCAGGAACTCGGAAGGGAACCTACACCCGAGGAAATTGCGGAACGCATGGAGACGCCGGTTTCGCGTGTCAGGGATATCATGAAAATTTCGCAGGAACCGGTTTCCTTTGAAACGCCGATCGGGGAAGAGGAAGACTCCCATCTGGGTGATTTCATCCAGGACGACAATTCCCAGATCCCGATCGATGCGGCTGCGGAAGTACTTCTTCACGAGCAGCTTATGAATGTGATCAATCAGCTTACGGAAAGAGAGCAGAAGGTCCTGAAACTGCGTTTTGGCCTTGAGGACGGAAAGCCCAGGACGCTGGAGGAAGTCGGACAGGAATTCAATGTCACGAGGGAAAGAATCCGCCAGATCGAAGCCAAGGCGCTCCGCAAGCTTCGTCATCCCAGCCGTTCCAAACAGCTTAAGGATTATCTGGATGAATAAACCGGAGGAATGAAATGATACTCTCCGAAAGGCTTGAAGCAATCGCTTCATTTGTGACACGCGGGTACAGGCTGGCGGATATCGGAACGGATCACGGTTTTATCCCCGTGAAACTGGTTTCGGAAGGAACCGCTCCCAGTGCCATTGCCCTTGACTTAAGGGAAGGTCCTCTTGAACATGCCCGGGAACATATCAGGGAAGCCGGGCTTACGGAAAAGATCAGTACGCGCATATCCGACGGGCTTTCCGCTTTGAAACCGGGAGAAGCGGATACGGTCCTGATCGCGGGAATGGGAGGAGACCTTCTTATCCGGATTTTAAAGGAAGGAATGGATGCGCGTTCTCTGGAATGTTGTGATTTCAAAAGCAGCGTGAAGGAATGGATCCTTTCTCCGCATACGGAATGGAAAGCCGTACGGGAATTTCTGGACGGGAACGGATTTTGCATTCTGGAAGAGGGAATGGTTGAGGAAGACGGCAAATATTATCTGATCCTGAAAGCTGCCGCAGTTTCCGGAACAAAGGCGCATGACTTTTACCGTGAAGCAGAGCAAAAGGGAATTTCAAGAGAAGCCTGTTACTGTTTCGGACCGGAACTGATCTTACGAAAAGATCCTGTCCTTCTCAGGTATCTCGGGAAGGAAAAGTCCGTGTATGCGGGATTGCTGAACCGCATTCCGGACAACAGAGAACGCACCGCAAAAAGGCACGGGGAAATCAAGCATTATCTGGACCTTATCAGGGAGGCAATGTCATCATGACCTGCGGAGATATATTGGAAAAACTGGAAATAGATATGCCTTTGTCGCTGGCAATGGACTGGGACAATCCCGGGCTCCTGATCGGAGACCCGGACGGAAAAGTGAAAAAGGCCGTCATCGCCCTGGATGCGACAACGGAAGCCGTCAATCTTGCCATACGGGAAAAAGCGGATCTCATCCTGACGCATCATCCGGTCATTTTCAGCCCGCTGAAAAAAGTGGTGAACGGAGATATCGTGGGGAAGAGGATCATACGGATGGTCGAACATCATATTTCCTGCATTGCCATGCATACGAATTATGACGTGGCACCCGGCTGCATGGCGGATATTGCTGCCGGCATGCTCGGCATAACGGGCGTTCCGCTTGAAGAAACCGGCGAGATCAGCAGTCAGAAGATCGGGATCGGGAAGACGGGGAATCTTCCGCAGGAGATGACGCTCGAAGAACTGACCCGTATGGTCAAAAAACAGTTCGGGCTGCCGTTTGTCACGGTATTCGGAAAGAACGTGATCAGAAACGGTATCAGGCGTATTTCCGTCTGCCCCGGAAGCGGAAGGGGAATGTATCATCTTGCAAGGAAACAGGGTTCCGATGTTCTGATCACAGGAGATATTTCCCATCATGAAGGCCTGGATGCGGCGGAAGACGGAATTGCCGTTATTGATGCCGGTCATTACGGCCTGGAACATATCTTCATAAACGATATGGAAAAACGCATTGCGGGAATGACGGAAGGTATTGAAACCGTAAAGTTGGCCGTCTCGTTCCCGGAAGAGGTCATGTAAAATGGAAAACGAAAAACTGAAGGTGTCCGTTAACGGAAAAACATATTTTTATCCGACGGGAATCACATACGGGGAGATCGCAAAAGATTTTCAGAAGGATTATGACAACGATATCCTTCTGGTGAACAGGAACGGAAAGCTGCGCGAACTTCACAAAATACTGAACATGGACTGCACGCTTGAAATGATCACCGCCAGGGAAAAGCCGGGCATTCAGACCTACGAAAGAAGTGCCGTGCTTCTTCTCCTGAAGGCCTTTTACGATACGGTTGGGGCGTCGAACGTGGATCATATCTATGTGGACTTTTCCGTCTGCCACGGACTGTTCTTAAGGGCGGGCGGTAATTTCAAGCTGGACGCGGAACTTCTGAATAAGGTTGAACAGAACATGCATTCCCTCGTGGATCTGTCGTTGCCCATTCTGAAAAGAAGCATAACGACGGACGAAGCGATCGATACCTTTCACCGTCACGGGATGCCGGACAAGGAACGTCTTTTCCGCTACCGGATGAGTTCGCGCGTGAACATTTATTCGCTGGGCGGTTTTGAAGACTATTTTTACGGATACATGGTGCAGAATACCGGTTATATCCGGTACTTCGGCCTGATGCCTTATCATGACGGCTTTGTGCTGAGGCTCCCCAGTCAGGACAACCCGAAGGTGCTTCCGGAATTCAAACCGTCCGAGAAGGTATTCGAGACGCAGTACAAGGCCACGGAGAGAGCGGACCGGCTGGGTCTCGGGAATGTAGGACTTCTGAATGATACTATTTCGCACGGAAATACGACGGAGCTTATTCTGACTCAGGAAGCCATGATGGAAAAGAGGGTCGGAGACATTGCCCAGGAGATCGCCGGGAAAAAGGGCGTCCGCTTTGTCATGATCGCAGGACCGTCTTCCTCCGGGAAAACGACTTTTTCACACAGGCTTTCAACGCAGCTTACGGCGAACGGCCTTATTCCGCATCCGATCACCGTGGATAATTATTTTAAGAACCGTATTGACACGCCGAAGGATGAAAACGGACAGTATGATTTTGAATGTCTGGAAGCAATGGATGTGGAAAAGTTCAATGAGGACATGTCCGGCCTTTTGAAAGGCGAGACGATAGAGATACCACATTTTAATTTCAAAAAAGGCGTGCGCGAATATGCCGGGGAATGCATAACCCTGAAAGAAAACGAAGTCCTTGTGATCGAAGGGATCCACTGCCTGAATGACAAGCTTTCCTATTCGCTTCCAAAGGAGAGCAAATACCGGATATACATCAGCTGCCTGACACAGCTTAATGTGGATGAACACAACCGGATTCCGACTACGGATGCAAGGCTTTTACGCAGGATTGAGAGGGATGCCAGGACAAGGGGGACGAGCGCAAGAAACACCATAAAGATGTGGCCGTCCGTCAGAAGAGGCGAAGAGCATTACATATTCCCGTTCCAGGACAGTGCGGATGTCGTTTTCAATTCCGCGCTGATTTATGAGACCGCACTGCTGAAATCCTATGTGCAACCCCTTCTTTACGGGATACCGAAAGACTGTGCGGAATACATAGAAGCAAAGCGGCTGCTGAAGTTTCTGGATTATTTTCTGAGTGTTCCCGCTGATGATGTTCCGAAGACATCCATATTAAGGGAATTCATCGGGGGAAGCTGCTATAACGTGTAAGAAAAAGGTCTGAATTCAGGTTGACATTCCGGCCTTTTTCAACTATACTACCGTAGGTATCGAGGCGTGGCTCAGTTTGGTAGAGCGCAGCGTTCGGGACGCTGAGGCCGCAAGTTCGAATCTTGTCGCCTCGATTTTTTTAGGCGAATTGGTCAAGAGGCTAAGACGGCGCCCTCTCACGGCGCAAACCCGGGTTCGATTCCCGGATTCGTCAGTTCCGTGGGCAGGTGGTCCGTAAGAATCGGAAACACCGGCTCCTTCAGGAGCAATGATGACACGGAATAATATGCTTCTGTAGCGCAGTTGGTAGCGCAACGCATTCGTAATGCGTGGGTCGGCGGTTCAAGTCCGCCCAGAAGCTCTTGAATTGGAAAAGACCTGCGGAAAACCGCAGGCCTTTTATTTTTCCGGGAAAGGAGTATTATGTCGGAACTGAATCATACGGGAAAGAAAATACTGGTAACGCGTTCTTCCATGCCTCCGTTTGAGGAATACACGGAAGAAATCCGCGGCATATGGGATTCCCACTGGCTTACCAATATGGGGGAAAAGCATGATCGGCTGGAAAGTATGCTGAAGGAATATCTTTCCGTGGAGCATGTCTGCCTTTTCTGCAACGGCCATTCCGCGCTGGAACTGACACTGGAGGCACTGGGCCTAAAAGGCGAGATCATTACGACGCCGTTTACGTTTGAGAGTACCACATGGTCGATCATCCGGAGCGGCTGCACGCCGGTTTTCTGTGACATAAGGCCGGATGACTTTACCATGGACCCGGAAAAACTGGAAGGCCTGATCACGGACAGGACCTGTGCCATCATGCCGGTCCACGTTTACGGTAATCCGTGCCGTATGCAGGAAATCGAAGAAATCGCCCGGAGGCATCATCTGAAGGTTTTCTATGATGCGGCGCATGCTTTCGGCGTTCGGGTAAAGGACAGAGGGATAGGCAGCTTCGGCGATCTGTCCATGTTCAGCTTTCATGCGACCAAGGTATTCAATACCATAGAGGGCGGTGCGGTCTGTTTCCGGGATCCGGAGCTTTCCGACAGGCTGTTTCGGATCAAAAATTTCGGAATACAGGAAAACGAAGTCTATTCCACCGGGGCAAATGCCAAGATGAATGAATTCCAGGCAGCCATGGGGATATGCAATCTCCGACATGTGGAAGAGGAAATAAGCCGGCGCAAAAAGATCTATGACCAATACAGGGAAAGACTCGGCGGAAAAAAGGGGCTGCAGCTTAATGCGGCGCTGCCCGGGATCAAACCAAACTATGCCTATTTCCCGGTCGTATTCCATAAGGAAGAACTCGGGTTTGACCGTGACAGGGCGGAAGACGAGCTGAAAAAGAACAATATCTTTCCGCGGGAATATTTCTATCCATGCACCAATGCGTTTTCCTTTATCAGCGACCGTTTCAATCCCGGCAATACGCCGGTCGCAAAGGAGATTTCCGAAAGCGTTCTGACGCTCCCCATCTATGCGGATCTTTCTCCGGAAGACACGGACCGGATCTGCGACATCATCCTGAATATCGGATAAGAAGATATCAGATAAGGCGATGCCGGATAAAAGATATCAAATAAAACGTCAAAAAGAAAAAGGCCTTCTTCCCCAAGCTGTATGCGGGTTAGAAGACCTTTTTGATTATTCTTTCGGTTTCTGTTTTGCGTTTTTCCTTGATTGCCGGTCAGACATTACCGGGCTTAAGACCCGTGTATGCGCTGGGACGGTTCAGGATATTCATGAATTCTTCGCCGGTAATGGTTTCCTTCTCATACAGGTACTGAGCCAGTTCGTTCAGCTTGTTCTTGTTTTCGTTCAGTAACTTTACGGCCTTGTCATGCTGTGCCTTCACGATCGCAATGACCCGCTTGTCAATTTCTTCCTCCGTTTCGGAAGAGCAGGTCAGAGAAGAGTCATCCCCCAGATATTGGCTGTTCCGTTTTTCCAGTGCGACCATGCCGAAATCATTGTCCATGCCGTACTGTGAGATCATGGCTCTTGCAAGCTTGGTGGCCTGCTCGATATCATTGCTTGCTCCGGTGGTGATGATGCCGAATTCCACTTCCTCGGCGGCACGGCCGGCGGTAAAGGTGCAGATCTTGTTCTCCAGTTCTTCCTTGGTCAGGAGATACTTGTCCTGTTCCTCAACCTGCAGCGTATAGCCCAGTGCGCCGGAAGTACGCGGGATAATCGTTATCTTCTGCACGGGCGCCGAATTGCTCTGCAGGGCCGCTACAAGCGCATGGCCGATCTCATGATAGGCAACCGTACACTTTTCCTTGTCCGTGAGGACCGCATTTTTCTTCTGGTATCCTGCTATGACGGTTTCCACACTTTCCTCCAGATCCTGTTCGTTTGCCGCATGACGGCCGGCACGGACGGCCCGGAGGGCAGCTTCGTTGATGATGTTGGCAAGTTCCGCACCGCTTGCGCCGCTTGCCATTCTTGCGATAGTATGGAAATTCACGTTGTCGGTAAGACGCACCTTTTTTGCATGGACTTTCAGGATATCCTCACGTCCCTTCAGATCCGGAAGCTCTACGGGAATACGCCGGTCAAAACGTCCCGGTCTTAAAAGAGCGGGATCAAGGGATTCCGGACGGTTAGTGGCGGCAAGGATAATAACGCCGTTGTTGCTTTCAAAGCCGTCCATTTCCGTAAGAAGCTGGTTCAGGGTCTGTTCACGCTCGTCATTTCCGCCGATATTGCCGGTGTTCCGTTTCCCGCCTATGGCATCGATCTCATCGATGAAAACAATGCAGGGAGCTTTTTCTTTTGCCTGCGAAAACAGGTCGCGGACTTTGGAAGCACCCATTCCGACAAACATCTCCACGAATTCGGAACCGGAGATTGAAAAGAACGGTACGCTGCTTTCTCCGGCAACGGCTTTTGCCAGCATGGTCTTGCCTGTTCCGGGCGGCCCCACGAGGAGAATGCCCTTGGGCATGGAAGCGCCTATTTCGGTGTATTTTTTGGGATTATGCAGATATTCCACGATTTCCTGCAGGCTTTCCTTTGCTTCGTCTTCCCCGGCCACATCCGCAAAATGAATCCCTTCCGTGGACTGCACATAGATCTTGGCATTGCTTTTCCCCATTCCGAACATCATGGAATTGGCATTGCCCTTGCCGCCGCCCATCATCCTCTTGCTGAGCCATCTGCCGAGCAGGGCAAAGAACAGGACAGGGATCACCCAGTCAAACAGGAAATTCTGAAGTGGCGTGTTCTGCTGTTTGATATCTGTCTTGAAGCTGGCACCGGCATCGTACAGACGCTGGGTCAGGCCTGCATCGTCCATGACTCCGGTTTCGTAGACCTGTTCGGAATTCTTCAGGGTGAAAAGGATCTTATTGTCCTTGATCTCCACTTCGTCAATCTTTTTGTCATTGGTATCCTGCATAAACGTGCTGTAATCCACTTCACGGATGCTGGCCTGGTTGATCATGGGAGCCAGGACGGCATTGAAAAGCAGAATAATCAGAAGCATTATCAGATAAAAGTATATAAGAGGCTTCTTCGGATCTTTTACTTCTTTCATGAAAATTCCCTTCTGTCCGGGAAATGCCGGACGAAAAACAGTTACTTCAATTTATAGTATCATCGGGACCGTAAGTCAATTCATTGAAAACGCAATTTACAAAACTTTCATAAAGACAAAAATCAAACATCATACGTTCCGGCGCGGCATATCCGTTTGAATAGAAAAGTTACCCGAATTGAAAATATGGCTAAAATCACATACAGGTAACATCCTAATTTGAACAACAACAGTTCAATATTACACATTTTTCACTGAAAGTGTTGCAAAATGGAAAATGTAATGTAAAATGTAAGTGATAGGATCGGTAGATGATATTCCTGCCAATTTATCAGCAAACAAGGTAAACCAAGTCAAAAGGTATAATTTGCAGGAAGGAACAGGAGGATGAGCGAAGAGAAAAACAACGGGGTGATGAAAGAGGAAACAGAAGACAGAAAGACCGCGCAGGGAAAAAAGCGGCATCAGACAACGGTTCTGCAGGATTTCCTGTTCCTTTTGCTGAAGACAGCGGCAATAGCCGGAATCGTATGGATAGGATTCCACTACGTTTACGGCGCATTCCGGTATCAGGATCTTTCCATGAAGCCTGCATTGAAAGACGGGGACCTGGTTTTCTTTTACAGACTCGGGAAAGACTATCAGATCGGTGACATTGTGATCTACACGGACAAAAACGGAAAGCTGACGGCAAACCGTGTGATTGCAAAAGCCGGGGACGAGGTCGATGTGGACGAAAAGGGAATCAAGCTGAACGGGGCTTATCAGCAGGAAACAGAGATCACGGCAAAGACACAGCGTTTTGAAGGCGGAACGGTTTTTCCCCTGACGGTCCCGGAAGGGCAGCTGTTTGTTCTGGGCGACAACAGGGAACATGCGGTGGATTCACGGATTTACGGTTGTATAGGGAAGGAGAGCATTAAAGGTAAGGTGATCGGAATTTTCAGGAGAAGAAATTTCTGACTTAAGAGGAGGCACAAACGAGTTTTCATTAAACAGGAGGGATATGAAAATGAAACGGAGTCTTAAGAGGATTGCAGCACTCATGACAGCGGTGGTACTTACGGCGGTTATGACAGTACCGGCATTTGCGGCATTGGGGAGTAACCTGCTGCCGACGGATGCCAACGGAACAACGGACACGATCCACAACAAAAACACGGAAACGGAAGAAGCAACATCTTTTATCACAAAGAATTTTCTGATGGACAAAGGGATCACGAAGACCCCGGCGGAAACCTTCAATTACGTGATCGAAAAAACCTATCTGGCGGCGGCATCCAATATCGATCTGACCCAGAAAGACAACGGAGATACCGTCCCGATTACGGATGAACCCGTTATCACGATCAGACAGGGAACCGGTACTCTTAACCAGATCGTTATCGCGGAAGGGGCTGCATCGACCGTTGTGGATGCGACTTCGCATTTGGCATCCGCAACAGGAACGCAGAATCTTGTTCAGGCTACGGCCGATTTTAAAGATGCAAACGGAGATACGCTTACCGGCTCGGATTTCCCGCACGCCGGAGAGTATGTCTACACGATAACAGAGACAGCGGACAGCAGCAATACGGCGGTTAAATATTCCACCGCAAAATACCAGGTGCATATTTTTGTCGCCAATATTGCCACCAAAGATACGGACTATAACGGCATAAAGGATGCAAACGGGGCAGACGGACTTTATATCGCGGCCATCTCCGCAGCCAGAATGACTACGACGGATGACTACAATGCGACGGAGACCGGAGCCACCGTGACAAAGGTCAACACCACGACAGGAAACGGCTATAACGGAACCGGAAACGCACTTGATTTCCAGAACATGTATGTTAAATATTCCAAGCTGAAACTGGCCAAGAGAGTATCCGGCGCCTATGCGGATCAGAGCAAATACTTTACGTTCAATGCAAAGATCGATCTGCCGGCTACGGGCGTTATCAGAAATGCCGCCGGTGAAATCGTCACCACGCAGTACAAGGCATATGTCTATGATGCAAACGGAAAAGTTGCAGCAGCGAATAACAACGGAAACGCGGTGGAATACACATTTGAAAACGGTACGGCGCAGGATGTCCTTTTAAAGCACGGCCAGTATCTCCTTTTTGAAAATGCGGACAAGACGCCCAACCTTCCGGTCGGAACGACATATACCGCCAAGGAAACCGGCGTAACGGACTACATACCGTCCGCCTCTGTCACATACAGCAAAGTAAGCGCGACCGGAACACAGGACGACACGGACAAGACAGCCGCACTCGGAAACACTAGTGCGACCAAGGGAGGCGATCTTACAGTTATTGAGTATACGGAGGCAGGATATGCGGCTTCTCCCAAGACGGTCGATCACACGCTGGTAGGAGAAGGGCTCGGAAACGCAACCGAGTTCCTCAATACCTTCAAATCGGTAACACCTACGGGAATCATTATCGACAATATGCCTTACATCCTGATGATCCTTCTTGCGGGAGCGGGACTGTTCTTTATCCTTGCCGGCAAAAGACGCAGGAAAGAGGACGGGCAGTAAATCTGAAGTAAAAAAGTGATGCAACAAAAGAGTGAGTGGGACAGGGTGATAAAATGACGCAGGAAAGGAACTTTAACGTCGGAAAAATCATTGTGGGGGGACTGGACAGAGTGGTGGATTTCATCACTCTGCTCCTGATCCTCCTTATCCTGTTGTTTGGATTTTATTCGCTCTGGGATTCTCATTCGGTCTATGCGGCAGCGGATGCGGCCAATTTCAAGGTCTATAAGCCGTCGGTCGACAACAGCATGTCATTTGAAGAACTTCAGAAAAGGAACCCGGACGTTTTTGCATGGCTTAACGTCTACAATACGCACATCGATTATCCCGTTGTCCATTATTCGGATGATGTGAAATACCTGAATACGGATGCACTCGGGAATTATAACCTGGCGGGCGCGGTTTTTCTGGACTGCGACAACAACATTCACTTCACGGATTTCAACAGCATTATTTACGGGCACCACATGGATCAGAAAGAGATGTTCGGCGAGCTTACCGATTTTGACGAGGAAAGCTTTTTTGACAGCCACCGCTACGGATCCCTGTGGTATGACGGTGAGGAACATGGGTTGGAATTGTTTGCCTATATTCCGGCGGATGCCTATGATGAAACACTTTACACGATAGCCGTCGAAGAACCGGAAAAACAGCAGAAATATCTGGACAATATTTATTCAAAGGCGAAATACTCCAGAGTGGCAGATGTTACGGTAAACGACCGGATCGTGCTCCTCAGCACATGCAGCTCTTATGAAACGAACGGGAGAGCTATTCTTGCCGGGAAGATCACGGAGCATGCCGCGGGCGGAAGTACGGACAGAAAAACAGAACGGTGAAACAGCTTTAACCCTGAAATTTCGGGGACGGATCAGGAAAAACATGACACGGAAAAGCGTAAGAAAATTTTTCTGCAGTTGTTTCCTGGGACTGGTGATGACACTCAGTCTCTGTTTTCCGTTCCATTCATTCGCGGAAACATCGACAGGACAGAAAGCGCTTCTTCCGGTATCCCAGGTATTCACGACAAACGTAAGCGGCGTTTCCGCCGTTTTCCGCTATCAGCTTGTGGCAAAGACGGCAGGAGAGCCTGTTCCGGAAGGCGGTGAAAACGGTACTTATGTCTGGAGCATGGACGGAACATGCTCCGATAAGTTAGAGATCACTTTTGATCAGGCAGGAGTCTTTGAATATACAGTAAGTTCCGCGGATACGGTCCATCTGGAAAACTATACATACGAAACAAGGACGTTTGACATCATGTTCTATATAGGCATGAATGCCGACGGAACATTCGAAGAGCCTGTGACCGTCATAAGAAATCCGGACGGGACAAAGCCGGATGTTCTGGATCTGGATCCTACCTATCATAAAGAGAACAGCCCCGGTTCCGGCGGCGGAGGAGGGGGTAACGGAGGAACGGTTATTCCCAACGGCACGAAAGGGGTCACGCTGGAACCTCCCACGAGCGCGCAAGTGCCTGCTGCCAAGACCGAAAGCACGGAAGCTGTTACGGCACCGGACGGGATGATCCTAAATCCGGACGGGTCGCCGACTGGCATCTATATGCTAGGAGGAAGAAAAGGCAGCCGTATTCCGAAAACCGGAGAACTGCTGAAAAGCACATGGTCTGTGCTGCTTTATCTGTTACTGTTCCTGCTTTTTATCCTGATCGTAAGGCGAAGAAGAAAAGAAGAAAAGGATACAGACGGAGAATAGACATGAAATGTCTTTTCGGTGAAGGGACAATTTCATACTTCAGAAGAATAACGGCATGGTTTCTGACCATTATGCTGATTCTTTCTTATATTCCGTTTTCAGGGCTTGCGGAAACGGATTCTTTTTCCGCGTCCGGAGAAACGGTTTCTGATGACGAAACACAATCTGTGACATTGGATGATCCGGATGAAGGAACTTATCATCTGGTAACATTTGCGACAACCAATCCCAATGTTACGTTTTCCATTTCCGCTTCCGCACTGGCAACACCGGCGGATTACTATGCGACAGCATCTGACGCAACGGAAGGGGATGCGGATATGGCAACGGACAGCAGTGCAGCTTCGGGGACTGCCGCCACTTTATCAAATGCCGGCGAAGACGGCGCGCTTCCGGACGGGGAAGTGACATTGGACGGGGCAGTTATTGCCGCTTCTTCCTCCGATGCCCTGCTGACCGGGCTTTCTTCCGTTACGGTTTTCGTTAAGCACAATGAATGCCTGACAGAGGATCAGATCCCGACAGCGGTATCTTCTTCGAGATGGATAGGGATAAAGGGATGGAAAGATGAGGGCGGATATTATTTTGCAGGCACGGGACTGCTTGTTACCGGTATCACACAGGATACCGTCTTTACCGCAAATACCTTCAGTACCAGAATGCTGAGAGCCTATGCCTCAGGGGATGTCTGTTACAATCTGCGCACCGGTACCGCATACCAGACATTTGCGGAAGCGGTTTCGGCGGCTGTGACCGGAGACTCCATAGAACTTCTCAGGGCATCCTACAACGTTTCCCAGCAGATCGATTTCAGCGGAAAAAGTCTGACCGTGGAAAAGGCTTCCGATTATCTGGGGGCTGCCGGCACAACGCCGACGTTTATCCGTACGGCTGGCGGCTACAATATGTTCTATCTTCATAACGGAGCAGGACTTACGCTGAATAACGTATGCGTGAACGGAAACAATGTGTCCAACGCAGGAATCCCCAGTACGGCAAACGTCAAGCTGATCGAATCCTCTGTATTTGTCATGGACGGAACAAGTTCCATCATAAACAGTCTGGGAATGCAGGGAGCATCCGTCAACATCAATGCTTCGACCTTTACCATGCAGGGCCACAGCAGCATTTCGGGAAGTACTTCCACAGATGCCGGGCAGATTGACCTGTACAACGGTTCCACAGTCAATATCAGGGGAAATGCATCCATAACGGGAAATACGGGGACGTCGACAGCCAGCACGGTCTTTCTCAGAAGTTCCGGGAACAAGAGTACACTGAATATCGGGGAAAATGCCGTGATCTCCGGAAATACGTCAACATCCGGAGGTGTGGAATCCTCTTTGATCTGTTCCCATACGAATGCAGGAACGATCAATATCAGTGGGAATGCATCCATTACCGGAAACACATTTAATAATGCCTGCATAAGGCTTCAGTCGGGAAACACGCTCAACATGACAGGCGGATCGATCACGGGGAATACGGTAAACGCGGGCGGGAATGCCAAGTCAGGCGGCATATATGCGATCAGCGGTTCCACGGTCGCCCTTTCCGGAACGCCGGTCATAAAGAACAATGCCAACAATCAGACGGCAGCGCAGAAGGATCTTGTCCTGGATACGAACACTTCTCTTACCGTAAAGGGGAATCTTCTGAGCGGTGCCCGTGTCGGCGTTTACTGCCTTGCGACAAACGGCATGACTTCCGGAAACCAGTTCGGCGTGACTTCCGTTTTGTCAAACAAGGTAATCGGACTGCAGTATCTGTTCAGTGACAATAATACCAGTCAGACTGCTCCGAGCACAACTGCTACGGACCTGTTCGGATATGCTGGAGGTCCTGCGGTCAGCACAGTCGTATGGGGCGGGAAACCGGTCGCCAAGATCGTTGATTCCACAGGAAATGTCAAGCTGTATAGCACGCTTGCGGCAGCGGTTGCGGATGCCAATGCGCAGACCTCCGCCACGACCATACAGATGCTCGTGGATTATACGGAGAACGCAAGCTGGACGGTGACCAATACCAGCGCGAACGTAACGATCACGACTGCAAAGACCCTTGCGGGCGGCTGCACGGACGGTTACCCGTATACCGGCAGCGCAGCGGACGGAAAAGCAGTGATCACTGTCGGGTCTGCGTACCAGTATAAGATGAATGCTGCCGGAAGGACACTTACCTTTGACGGCATAAACCTGACAGGAACATCCAGGTCAACAGCGGGAATTGAGATTGATGCGGGTGAGATCGACGTTAAGGACACGACCGTGAAATCGTTTGTCAATATAATTGACTCAAGTCCCGGCGGCGCATTCTATGTGAAAGCCGGAAAGCTGGTCCTTGGTTCTTCCGGTGTTTCCGACACGACTTCGGTTACCGGATGCGTTGCCGCATCGTCACAGAATAATGCAGCTGTCACCGGCGGTTCCATTGCCTATGTTGCAGACGGAGCGTCGGCGGAAGTGAGGGGCGGGACCTACAGCGGAAACGGCGGCACCACGGGAACGCAGTACCGGCTGACCGGTTTCGCGGTCGGAAGCGGTGGCACGGGCGCAGGCCTTACCATATCCGGCGGGACTTTTTCAAACAACAACGGTTCGCACGGCGGCCTGGTCAATGTTTACGGGGCAAACAGCACGGTTACCGTTTCAGGAGGCACGTTCACGGGGAATTACGCTTACTTCGACGGAGGCGTGATCTATCGGGAAACAGCGGGAACACTGAACCTGACGGGCGGGACCTTCACCGGGAATTCCTGCGGGAGAGCAGGTTCGGTGTGCAGTCTCCGCGGCGGGGTCCTGAATATTTCCGGGAACCCGGATATCGAAAACAACAAATGTGCGGTACGTGATACAGGGGCATCAGGTGTCTTCAATTCTCTGATCGGCAGCGGGGACGCGACAGTCAATCTGTCCGGTGCTCCCGTTATCAAAGGAAACACCTACAACGGAACAACGATCAAGTCAGACCTTTCGGTGAATTCCGCTACACAGCTTCAGGTGGGAACATTGACCGGGAACAGCAGCTCGATCGGGATCTGCTCCAAGAATGCCTCGACAACCTATACGGCATCCGGCGTTCAGTTCGGTGCACTGACTTCAAATGCTTCAGCTACTGTAGGAGACTTTCATTTCTTCAATGACAGCGATGCAAATCTGAAGGCTTATAAGTTTGCAGGATCGACGCCACTAAAGTGGGGATACGGGATCTGCAAGATCGGGACGGTAATCTATCCCACTCTGGAAAGCGCGGTGGCAGCCTGCAGCAGCGGAACGGCAACAACGACCGGAACGGCAGATACCTATAAAATTGAAATGCTGGTAAATTCCTACGAAATCGCGTCGCAGATCAGCATGCCGGCCGGAAAAAATATTACCATAGAACCGTCCGAAGATCCTGCGGATAATGTCACCACATGTACCTTTACACCTTCTACCGGGATTACTGCAGGGACAGCTCTTTTCGATATTCCTTCGACAGCGGCCCTTACGCTGAACAAGGTCGTGCTGGACGGCAGCGTGGCAAAGAGCGCAACGAAAAATCTGCGCGGTGTTTCCAATGAATCCGGCGGGTCTCTTACCGTAACGGATTCCACGATTGAAAATTTCTATGTTGCAAATATGAAGGGAGCCGGTATCTATTCGGCTGGGACCACACTGATCAACGGTTCATCCGTGCTGACGGGAAATTTTGCAGTCGGAAGCAGTTCCTGGAACGGAGGCGGCGCTGTTTTTGTAAACGGCGGCACGACAACGATCGGCGGAAATACCTCTGTTACCCGAAACAAAGGGCTTGACGGAGGCGCCATAGCCGTAAGCGGGAACGGCACCCTGAACCTGCAGGAAAATGCATCCATCACAAACAACTATGCCATGAATCCGGGAGGAGCTGTTTATCTCTATGCCTCCGGAGCCGGCGGATCCGGAACCTTCAATATGACCGGAGGGACCATCAGCAATAACTATGCCGGGACTTACGGAGGCGGCGGTGTCATGATCCATGATGGTTCCACCATGAATTTAAGCAGCGGGACCATTACCGGAAATACGACAGCCGGTTCTAATCCCGGCGGAGGCATTTATCTTGTCAGTTCAAGCGGGAAGCTGAATGTCAGCGGGAATCCCGTCGTGAGCGGCAATACGACAGGAGGATCCATATCGGAAACCTTTGCGGTTACGGCAGGCAGCGTAAAATCAAATGTCCAGCTGACCGATGGAAATTATGTGACAGTGACGGGAGACATGACGACAGGCGCATCCGTCGGAATTACCGCGGCGGGGAATGATGCAGCCGGGGTCAGCAGGATGGTTTCCGGCGGACAGTTCGGAAATACGTCCGCATCGTCCGCTTCCAATGTCAAGGGACTCAGCGGATTCTTCCGGGATACGAATACCGGTTCGCCGGATGATCTCTATGGCATGGCCGGAGCAGGGAATGCGGTGGTCTGGGGAACCGGGACCTGTCAGATCATCCATACGGATGCAAACGGAAACAAGACCTGCACGGGAATATTCACATCGCTTGATCTGGCGTGCAATTCGCCTCTCCTTCAGAACGGGGATACGATAGAAGTATTCAAGAGCCATACGGTAACCGCGACCGGAACGCTCAGCGGAAAAACAGGCATTACGATCAAGACGGCACCGACCGGAACGCCCAGCGCGACAGGTGCCATGGTGTTCCAGCCGGCATCGGGAGAAACAACCACGGCAAAAGTGACACGGGGAAGCACGATGACAGCAGGCAGTCTTATTTCCGTGACAGGCAGTACCGTGACAACGTCCAATATCATATTTGACGGCGGAAATGTTTCTGCGAGCGGGTCTGTGATCAATGTGAGCGGAACCTCAGGCGTAGTGAATGTAAACAGCGGAACTGTTTTTCAGAATAACAAAGCCACGGGGAACAACGGCGGTGCGGTGACTGTTTTGTCCGGAAACACAGTGAATATTTCGGGCGCGACCTTTAACAGCAACAGTGCCGGAATGGGAGGAGCCATATACAGCGCAGGCGCAAACGTAACGGTTGCCGATTCCTCCTTTACGGGAAATACGGTCAGTGTTGCCGGGGGAGCAATCCTAAACATGAACGGTACCCTGGCTGTTTCCTCATCAGGCTTTTTCGGAAATTCCTCCAACAATACCGCTTACGGATTCGGCGGCGCCGTGTACAGTACAGGCACATTTACCCTGAACGGAGGAACTTTCACCGGGAACACCGGATCTAAGGGAAGTGCAATTTTTACGGACAAGGTTACCATGTCCGGGATCAATACCATTACGGGAAACACGGATAACGGAACAAAAAGGCTGGGAGCCGTGTATATTTCAAGTGCCACGCCAGGCGCCATGACCGTGAGCGGGAAACTGACGGTAAGCGGGAATTCGGATACCTCCGGGAATGCCGGCAATGTCAGTCTTGTTTCCGGCGGCATCATCCAGCTGAACGGGACACTGGACAGCGGATCATCCATAGGCGTGACCGTGATCGAAACAGATCACAAGGTCAATAAGAACTTTGCCCGCAGTTACAATACGGACGGCAGTGCCGCCAGCACGGAAACAGCTCGGACGAATGCTTCTTACTTTACCGACGACCGTACCCCGGCGCTTGCCATAGGGGCAAATGCGGAATCAGTCGACGGTGTGAAGACAATGGGCGAGGATACCTATATCTATTTCCGCGGCTTTTATCTGAAACTTTCCAAGAGAGTTTCCGGTGCGTATGCGGATGAAACAAAGAAATTCACATTTACGATCGTGCTTAAGGACAGTACCGGAACCGTGATGACCGGGACTTATCCGTATTACGGCGTTTCCCTTTCAACGGATTTTGCGAAGCCGGCCGACGGGACGTTTGATTTTTCATCCGGCTCTGCCACGATATCCTTAAGCCACGCGCAGCAGATCGATATCGAGGGGCTTCCGGTTGGCTGTAGGTATACGATTACGGAAAATGCGGAAACGGGATATACCGGTTCCCGTACCGATGACGGAACTGCTGCGGCCGGCACCATGAACACGGGGGATGTCACGGTGAAATATCTGAATTCAAAAGTTACCATTGTGCCTTCCGGAATTAAAACGGACGGAGAAGCCGAAATGCGGTTTCTGATGATACTGCTTCCGTTACTGGCCGGTGCATTACTCGTCTTCAGGCATCGGAAATGCAAAACCGGAAAAAACTGATCTGACATAAGAACAGGAAAAGTGAAGGGAAGGATGCCGGGATTTCCGGTACCCTTCCTTTTAAATGACGGATAATATTTTTCCCGGATTCAGGAGTATACTGATACTGTCGGAAAAGTGAAGGAGAACGTGATGGCAGAAACCGAATACAGGGATATGGAACCGGATGAAGCAAAAAAACGGATTGACAGCGGAAACGCTGTTCTTGTGGACGTGCGCAGGAAGGAAGAGTATGAGGCAATCCATATTCCACATTCCGTCAACATTCCGAACGAACAGATTGGGATAAAGATGCCGGAAGAGTTGAATGACCTGAATGCGGAGATCATCCTGTACTGTCGTACCGGGAGACGGGCAAAAGAAGCGGAGGAAAAACTGAAACGGATCGGCTATACCAATGTCCGGAATGCGGGCGGGATAGTCGACTGGCCGTATGAGACGGAAACAGAGGAGGATACCTATTGAGCCGATCGGAAAGTGACATACATGATTTAAAAGAACAATTCAGTATGAAATTCATACCGAAGCAGAGATAAATTTTTCATCAGGATGCCGACCCTCCCGAAAAGAGGTGCTTCGGCATTCTTTTTTTATATCTTATTCAAGAAACAAAATTTGGCTTATAAGTGCAATTCTCTGGATTTTTGTAATATAATGTAAACAAATTAAGTTTTATAAGCCGAGAGAAATTTTACATGGCATACCGGCGGCGGCTGATTTGTAAAAAAAAACAGCCGGATGAAAGGAAGCAGGGGATGAAAAGGCAGTCTTTCAGACGCTTTGTGGCAATGGTGGGTATTGTTACCTTACTCGGATCAAATTTTGCGGATGCGCTGTGCGTTTATGCGGCGGAAGATGTACAGGATTGTTCCGTGTATCAGTATACGGGAGAAAATTCAGGCACCGGTTCGGCATCGGACGCTTCTTATGCGGAAGACCCCGATTCAAAGGACAGCTACGGGGATGAAATGGATAACGGTCCGGTCTCCGGATCAAATACCGGGGATACATCCGCCAGTCCCTCTGTCGCGGACAGAAATATCCGTCTGACGGCAGAGTGCATTGACGCAGATGATCATGACAGTGTTATTTCAGGGCATGAAAACGATGCGCTTCCTTCTTTTGACGGAACGCTGGATCTTATGACGGCTCCTTTTGAAATAGAAGGATATTCCTATCTGGAAGCCAGAATTGGCGGAACGGTTGCGGATTCTCTTTCCGAGAATGTTGCGGAAGAAAAGAACGGAACGGAAAAGACGTATTTCTGGATTTCTTCCGACGGCGTAAAGACCGATCTCAAAGAAGACACGAAAGTCACTTTTGTTTACCGGCAGTCCGGAAAAGCCGTAAAAGTGAATGCATCCTGCGTGGATGAATTCGGCGATGAGATTGAAAAACAGTATTCGGACATCAGTCTGCCGGAGTTTGACAGTGACGGAATTCTTACCCTGGACGATGCGGAGAATCCCCCGGTCAAAGTGCTGCCGGTCTGGAAGGGAATTTTTAAGCTCGTAAAATACAGCTATGTCCGTGCAACTGTGGACGGCACCATCATTACCGGGCTGAAAAGGGAAGAGGCAAAGACGGCAGGAGAAGGCACCGGAACGGACGGCCTTGAAGAAAGTTATGTCTATTCCTATACTGCGGACGGCACTGAATGGACAAGGATCACAGAAGATACGACCGTAAAATTTGAATATACCGACGGCAGGAAAACAGACTTTACCTATGAAGATGACAATGTTGTCGTGACCGCAACGCTTCAGCATGCCGGAACCATTCCGGATGATGCGGAACTTAAGGTCACTCCCGTTACGGCAGACACCGAAGGTTATAACTACGATGCCTACATGCAGGCACTGAACAACAGCGCACAGAAGATCACGGGAAAGACAGCGGCGGATTCGTCGCCGGAATTCACAGAAGAAAACACGCTCCTTTACGATGTTGCCTTTACGGCGGACAAGACGGATGCGGACGGCAATGTGATCGCGGGAGAAAAAGAAGAATACGAACCGACCGAGGGCATGGTAAAGATTTCCATGACCTTTAAAAAGAAACAGTTGTCCGAAGACCTGAAAGCGGAAAACGCAGATGACGTGATGGTGGCGCATCTTCCGCTTGAAAATTCCGTAAAGGAAACGGTTCCGACAACAAAGGATGCGACCGACATCAAAGCTTCCGATGTCAGAGTGGACATTGTGTCCCGCGATACCTCCGTAAGTACCGGAAAAAACGACGAGCTGGACTTTTCTCTTGACAGCTTTTCCATGATGGGTATTTTCAATGTGGGACTGCTGGGAGCATCGGGAAACCAGCACACCGTGACATTTTCCGTGGAAGGAAAGACTGATTTGATTGATCCGGAGTCTGTAGACGACGGGAAAACCGCGACGGCACCGGATGCTTCTGTGATCAGCAGCGAAGTGAATACTTCCAACCGTACATTTATAAACTGGTCAGCGAGTACGACTTCGGATGCAGCATATGACTTCAGCACTGCTGAAGTCAAGGAAGATATCACCCTCTATGCATACTGTGATTTCAAAGGCTACAACAGGTCTGTTGCCGCGCTATGACGCAAGAGGTGTTCAGTATAAATACACCGTTGCCGAGACGGCTATAGATCCGGCAGGTACATACGGAGTATCGACGTATAACTCCATGGGTGAAAGTACCTATGAATCTACGGATACAGATTATCCGAATGAAAAGTATTCACTTGCGACAGCTAATATATACAACAGCAAACCCGCAGAAGGTATGGGCATCACGGTCCACAAGACTTGGATTGATGCAGGTGATTCTATGTACCGTCTTCCGGTGAATGTTGAACTGCAGTACAGAGCCGACGGCGCCGGCTGGACCAAGGTGGCTTCAGGTACAATTGACACCACCACCGACTACGTCTATATAGGCGTACCCAAAACTGTGCCGGAAGATTCAACCGGAACCAATACCTGGCAGGACCTTTATATTGCATGGATAACCGCTAGGAAGCCGTCAACAGGCACCGGTATATTCCGCGTAGTCGAAACTTCGCTGGGAAGCAATCGTGTAGTCGCCGATGGCAGTGTGAGCACTGCAACAAATCCCGAACATGAGAGCGGCTGGAGTTTCGTATCCACCGATAATCAGAATTACGATGTGTCGCCTGCTGCCACAGTCAATTCCGATTACGACTTCACAATCACGAATAAGCGTGTGGGCGTCGAGAAGATTGTGCTTACCAAAACATGGGTAGACGGCAACAACACGAAAGATACCCGGCCTGCTTCAATCACCTTTACGGTAACGGCAGACGATCAAGTGTTCCCGGATGGCAGCGGGGGCACCACAGCGTCCAAGAATTTTGTTATGACGCCTGACGAAAACGGAAACTGGATACTTGATACCGGCTGGCTTCAGAAGTATGACTATACGACGGGCGCTTATATCACATATTCAATCGCGGAAAAGAGCCTCAACTATGCAGAAGGAAAAACCATCTATTCCGGCCAATATACGAGAAGCTGGAGCCACAATGGCAAGGACCTGGGATATACAATCGGACCACACCATACCGGCGATATTGATACGTATGCTCTCACAAACAGCCTCTTAGGTTCCGTAGTACCGCTCATGAACAAGTACTGGAAGGACCTCGGAGACACGACCGCCATGCGGAACCGTCCCGACATTTATCCGGTGCTTCTTCGCAGCTACACTTATACCGATGCGCAGAATACCTCACATACAAAATATGAAAAAATGTCTTACACGGACCGCGACTGGAACACCTTTGTGAAAAAGGATAACTGGTGGCAGTGTACGTTTGTCGCACAGCCGCGTTATAACCCCGAAGGCTATGAGTACGCGTATTATGTGGCGGAGGAATTCTCTTCGGTACTCCGCAACGATTACGTATGTTCCGGCGGTTATACAAATGCACCGGACGATACCACCGGAATATTTACCGAGGATCCGGCGAAAAAGGACCTGCTTCTTGCTAAAGACACGGGCCTGACCGAAGATTACTATGTAGCACGGCTGAATAACGATACCGGCAATTCCGGCACCATCGTCAATAAGCCGATTGCGACCCGCACTGTTTCGGGGACAAAGGTATGGTCGAATCTGCCGTCATCTTTCAACAGGACGAATCTGCCCGATGTGACATTTCAGCTGTACCGGTATCTGGAAGACGGCCAGCAGACTCAGGCAGATGCCGTTCCTGCCACGACTTCAGACAGCACGGACATTGAAGCAACGCTTAAGTCCGGAACAAATTCATTTTCATTTTCGAAGACTGTCGACCGCTACAACAGCGAAGGGATTCCCTACATTTACATTGCAAAGGAAAGTTCACCGGATACCCTCGGGTATACATACAAAATAACGAATGATACGAGGAGCGGCCTGATCGTTATCAACGATTTCAAGGCAGATCAGAATTTTGGCGTGGCATTTACAAAGACATGGACCGGCGTACCCTCAGGACTTTCCGATGCGCAGAAACCCAGTGTGACGATTACACTCGCACGCTATCTGACTGATGGTAACGGCAATGCGGTCGACGGCACCCGTGAGGCGGATTTTGCTACGGCAGCGGCCAATTCCAATGCAAACACGATAACGATCAACTCTGATATTACATCAGAAGGCTGGACCGATCTGGCCTATTACGGTCCCAACGGCAAACCTTATCAGTACCGCGTCGAGGAAACAAATGTTCCCAACGGGTATACGGTCTATGACGCAGCGGGTACGAACAAGGTCACGGCAACCACGATCAACGGCGCCACTGCCTACGAGGCAGTCGTGAGCGGAAACTATGACACCGCTGCAGTTTCCGGTTCCGGAAACGCCGGTCTTACCAATAAGTACGGAGATGTACTTGGCCAACTGACAGTTAAAAAGGTCTGGGATGGTGACAGCACATATTCCGTTTCGCCGCGTTCAGCCGTGACATTCAGACTCTGGCGCTGGACCGACAGCACGGCGGCACTGCCCGTTCAGGAGGGCGACAATATCACGCTCAACGGAACGGAGTCGCCCGCGTGGCAGAAGACAAAAGACGGTCTTGAAATCTATGCTCCCAACGGCGAGCAATATCGTTACATTGTCACCGAAGGAGAAAACAGCATACCTGGAGACCTGACCGGTAAGTCCGGCACACAGGTGAGCGGTCAGGTGAAAACAAACAGTGCGGCTCCCACAGGCTATACGGTGTCGGATGTCACTGCGCCGGTTGTTGCCAGTCCGGGTAATGCGAGTGCAGAGACTGTCGGCATCACCAACAAGGCTGATACCACAAGCCTTAATGTAACGAAGGCCTGGCAATATACGGGGAGTACTATCTTTGTACCTACCTCCGCGCAGTTGCTGTTTGGTGCTAAGATTTCAGCCATTCCTTCAACGATTACGTATCGTTTCCAGTACTCGACCGACGACGGCACGAGCTGGGCGGGGCTGAACGGCAACGATGGCAATCCTGTTGAGAAAACCATATCGCAGGCTGGTGACGGCAGCTTCGGAGCAGCGAGCCTTATCGATCTGCCCACTTATACGATGGCAACTGGTGTTGCGAAGGCAGCTATGTATCGTGCTTACGAGTATTCACTCACGTATACCGATGGGAAAACGGTAACGCGCGCGGATACGGATATACCTGTCGGGGCCACCAACAGCGGTTCCATAGGTGACGTGACTACGGCAGGCACCGGCGCAACCGCAACAAATTCCAATGCTGCAGGCACGACGGCAACGACCAACACGATTCCTGTACGCAAGATCACCATTACCAAGAACTGGGATGACGAATACAACAGAGACGGTGTGCGTCCTTCATCAATCTCATTTCAGATTGTACGGACGGGTGTTGAGACAGCAACCGATACACAGACAGAAAGCGTCACTCTGACTGCAAATGATAAGAAGAATGATGATAACACATGGGTGGCAGATTACTACGTACCCGTTTACTGGAACGACAACACAACGAAGATGAGTTCCTATACCGTGACAGAGGACACGACGTCTGATACATCAGCAGTGAAAAAAGGATATACCGTCTATGCCGGTACCGCAGAAAATCCGACAGATAAGGGTTCTTCCGTTGCTGTTGCCGGCGGTATGGCTGATGCTGCAACCTGTTTCAGAAACAGCCATGCGCATGGCACTTACGATATAACAGTGGCCAAAAAGTGGAATGACGGCAGCGCTACCTTTGACGGAAGCAAGAACACGGTACCTGTCTGGTTCCAGGCATATTTGCCCGCATCGCTTACGTTCCGGTTGCAGGTCAGCAAAGATGGCACAATCTGGGTCGATGTCGACCCGACCACTGCCGATTTCAATGGTGTCGCTGTGACGAAAATGGCAGCTGTAACCGCCTCGTCCGGCGCTATTACGCCTGTTTCATGGACGGGTCTGCCGAGGTATGCTTCGGATACTGTCACTACAAATCTTGTGACCTATCATTACCGTGTGAGAGAGGAACTTGCAACGCCGCAAAGCAGCAATTTCCAAGAGGCGGCGTATTCATCGGAAAACATTACTGCCGGCGGAACCGTAACGGTCACTAATTCACTTAATGTTTCGAAACTTGCCATAACGAAGACATGGTCTGATCAGGATAACAACTGTGATACGCGTCCTGATTCCGTTAAATATACTGTGCAATATTCTACTGACGGTAATAACTGGGCGACTGTGTCTGACAGTTGGACCGACAGCAAGACGACAGATGGAGTCGTCACTGTCACCAAGGCAGAATCCTACCATGCCGCGCTGGACATGCTTCCCAAGTACATGTCTGACGGCGTGACAAAATATCAGTACCGGGCTGTCGAGACGGCACTGATTTATAGTAATATTGAAGTGGCTCCGGGGACACAAGAAAGTGATGCAAAGCCTTATATCGTATCATCAGTTAATACTTCGTCTGACTTGGATGGTGTTACTACATATACGACCGCTTTTACCAATACGCTGGTCTATGCTTCTTTTAATGTAACCAAAAAATGGGTTGACAGTACACCGGGCATCGTGAGTCAGGTTTCGGGTGTCAGATGTTACCTGCAGCATTCCGTGGACGGCATAAACTGGACTTATGTGTTTGGTAACGACGGGAATAAGGACTTCTGGTCTATTCCGATGGATGGCACTGTAAAGACAATGAACAGGTTACCCAAGTACAGTCCGGATGGGAAACTCTATCAGTATCGTGCAGTTGAGGATCTTATCATTGTGGGTGGCAAATTAGTGAATGCCAATAACATCAGCGGGACCGATCCTACATCCGGTACTGTAGGCGGTTTCAGCTACAGCTCGAATACCGGGTCAGGTGCCGCCTCGTCAACTATCACAAACACTGTAGCCACGACGAGCGTTGCTTCATCAAAGACTTGGGCAGACAACGAAAATGCCAATGGCACAAGGCCGACCTCTGTAACTTTCCATCTGTTGCAGAACGAGAACGGTACCGATACCGATCTTGGCCCGACATATTATAGGACATTGACCAAAGATGATGCATGGAAGGGACCTACTTGGACGGATCTGCCAAAGAAGAACGCTGCAGGAAATCCGTATACCTATACCGTGACCGAAGTGACTGTACCGGGCTATACTTCTGCCGTGACAGGAGACGGCTCCGCTGCCAATCCTTATGCAGTTACCAATACGGCCATCCCTGTGAGCATTTTCAAGGTAGCTGCCGACGGCACCACCAGGCTTGCCGGGGCGAAGTTCACGCTCAATGGCATATTCACCAACGACACAGTTGAAGAAACCAAAACCTGGACTTCATCGGCGACAGACGCATGGAATCTGACAGGATTTCTGGTGCAGGGCAATGTCTACACACTCACCGAGACGGTACCGCCTACGGGGTATACACTGCCCGGTATTACGACCACATACCTTAAAGTGAACAATCAAGGACAACTCCTCACCGGCACAAGCGCGACGGGGACATTTACAACAACAGTCACCAATAACGCCCTTGCCGTAAAAGACACTGTCAACAAAGTCACGATTACCAAGAAAGACGCAGGAGGCACAACTCTCACCGGTGCCATATTTACCATCACCGGTACCTTTGCCGATGCTGCTGATCAGACCAAAAAGACTCCCGGCGATACGGTTATCACGACCAATGCTAATCCGTTTGTTCTTACCGGCAGGCTAATTGCCGGTAATACATACACTGTCGCTGAAACAAAGGCTCCCGACGGATATTTAACCATGCAGAATAGCTTTACGGTAACCATGGGTACCGACGGCCATCTCACTGCAGGTGCATTACCTGCCGGCGTGAACGTGACCATCGGTTATGATGCTGCAGAAGGTGCCACAATCATGGTAGCTGACGAACCAACTGTTCTGAAGGCGAGCAAGTACGCTTCCACGGATACCGGGAAAGAAACGCCCGTTGCCGGGGCTGTGTTTACGGTCAAACCGGTTGGTACGGCCACTTTTTCCGATGCCACACAGGGACCGCTTTCTTTTACCTCAACAAACGTACAGAGTAACCCTGGTAACCTTACTGCAAAACTGAAAACCGAGACAGACTACACCATTCAGGAGACCACAGCCCCTGCCGGATATCAGCTTCCCAGTCCCAATCCAATTCTCACAATTCATATTACGAACGCAGGACAGCTGCAGGAGAGCACCGACAGCGGAGTTAACTGGACTGATGTTACTGGCAATGAAATGGTATTCGAGGATAAGACTACATCGGTCACGCTTGTGAAGCAGGATAAGGAAAGGCCGGCTCAAATCGGTGGTGCCACATACACACTTTCAGGCACGTTTGCCGATGGCTCGGGATCCAAGACGCTTACGTCTTCAGCCTCCGGTGCCGTAGCTGTTACCGCTCAGATACTTGCTGATAACATGACTGAGTACACGCTTACAGAGACAACGCCGGCTAAAGGCTATAAGGCGAATGTACTGACGGACAGCTACAGCGATGCTACGCTGAACAGCAGTGCAATGATGCTCAAGATGGATACGACGGGACAGCTTCACTACGCAAGCAGTGCTGCCGGCGGCTGGACTTCCGTTACGAATAACGCACTCTCATTCGTAGACAGTAAAAATGTCCTCACCATCAAAAAGGTTTTGTCCGACGGCACAACACCTGCTGTGGCGACATTCGATATCACGCCCAGCAATACGACCGAACAACCTGATTTGTATCATTTTGCTGATGGCTCCAAGAACACCCGGATTTTTTATACCGATGGTACAAACGGATTATATACATTTACCGGCGAACTTGTCGCAGACAACAGCTACACAATCCGGGAACTTACGCCTCCCGCAGGATACTGCGGTGTCAGCGAGTTCCAGATCACGATGAAAGCCGACGGCACCATATCCATGGCAGATTTAAACAATATTTCAAACCCGAACGAGAGTAACAACTTTACTCTTACCATAACCGACCCGCAGACCCATGTCCTCCTGACTAAGACGGGGACAAACGGCAACCTTAGTGGTGCTGTATTTACCATCCAGCCGAACCAGGGCGGTAAGTTCGTCGACGGCAATTCGGAAATGATTTGGGATACGTCTGAAAACAACGCATTTAACTCCACGAACTTCGTAGCTGGCCAGACATATTATTTTACAGAGACTACTGCTCCCGCTGGTTATGAGAAGCTTCCGCTCGTTATATTTAAAAACGAGTATACAGCTAATTTCGCCGTGAAAATGGGGCTTCAGGGTGGCTTGACACTATTGATGCCAGATGGGGCTGCGACTAATCCATCATATGTAACGATTGTCAACACGTATGGCACCAATCCATCCGGTCCGGTACGACTGACGTTAGCGGAAAAGTGAGCTTCGTAAACCTTGCTTGGGACGCCTATTATCTTGTCGAGACCGCAGTACCCGCCGGCTACCAGGTGGATTCCACGCATCACGAGTTCACCATCGGCTACGGCGCGCTCACGGTGAACTTCACGGATGCTTCCGCCATCACTAATAACAAGAACAGTTTCACGCTGAAGAAGACCGATACCGCGTCTCCTGCAAATGCTCTTGAAAATGCTGTGTTCTCCGTTGAAGGCGTCTTTGCCGATGCAAAGAACGGCGAGACTGCTGCTTTGGGCAGCAATAAGGCACTCGTTCTCCGGATGACCGATGCCGGTCAGCTTCAGTACATGACAACGGACAGGAGCAATGCCTGGAAAGATATAACCGGTAACGCAGTCGTAATCCGGGATTCCCGAAACACCTTCACGCTTGTAAAAGAGGATAATGAAGGTTCGGCACTTTCCGGCGCGGTATTCACCGTAACGCCGGTCGGCGGAGCAGTGTTTGCGGACGGTACCGGCTCTGAAAAATCCATTGACGCACAGTCCGTGACATGGACCGGACAGCTTGTGGCCGGAAGCATTTACAGGATAGAAGAAACAAAGACGCCTGCGTTCTATTATCCCGCATCGCCGTTTGAAGTGTCCGTTGATGCAGACGGCGTATTGTCTGCAGCACCGGGAACAACCCTGCCGCTGGGCGTTGGCATAAGCGGAAGAACCGTCACGGTGAAGGACTATCCGACCGCAGTCAGCGTTTCGAAAGTTGATTCCGCAGGGACTGCTCTGTCCGGGGCCATCCTTCGGATAACGGATGTTTCCGGAACAGCCATTGTCGGGGAATGGACTTCTTCCACGTCACCGGAAGTGATCACCGGAAAACTGACTGCGGGAGAACAGTATGTTCTGGAAGAGGTAACGGCACCGAGCGGATACGAAAAGGCGGATCCGGTCTCGTTCACCGTAGAAAACACGGCAGGAAAGTCGGAAGGCATCATGAGGACGGATGTCGTCATGAAAGATCAGAAGACTCCTTCATCACCCGGTTCCGGCGGGGGCGGCGGTACGCCCACGGTTGTACCAGGGAAACCTCTTACGCCGGCATCGCCTGTAGTTCCGCCGACACCGGTTACTCCGCCGACACCCGATTTGCCTCCCATTCCGGGGATTCCGCCGGTCAATACGACCAACAACACAACGAGTAATACACAACAGTATTTTGATGTGAACGGTAATCTGGTACCGGCGGGCTTCCGTGGTGATATGTACGATCAAAACGGTGACATGGTGAGAGGAAAATTTGCGGGGTACGACAAATACGGAAAACGTCTGCCTGGAACGGGAGAAGGCTCCGGTTCCACCCTGCCGCTGTACGGCGGCCTGATGGCGGCTGCGGCATGGCTGTTCATATGGACGGCCGTCAGACGAAAGAAGGAAAAGAAATAGGAAAAATGTCATCTGTACCGTTTGTGAAATAATGTTCAATAAGATCGGCATAACAGTAAGACAAAATCGGAAGATCTTCAAAGAATCTTTTGAAGATCTTCTTTTTTACTTATAAATTATGGATGTTTTTATACAATATAATTATAATCAAATTTTTTATTCTGAACATTTGTTCATTATAATAGGCCTGATTTATTGACATATATACACATAAAATGCTCTAATAGATAAAAGAATACAAGACAGCGTGAATATGAACAGAAGGGGGAGAAAGATGACGGATGGAAAACTGATCTTATGTGTTTGCGGAGCCGGGATCAATACGTCCCTGAATGCCGAAAATCAGCTCAGAGACTATTTCCGCAAGATCCAGCGGGACGATATCGAAATCAGGCATGCGATGATCGGCGATATTGAACCGTACAAAGGCCGTAAGAATATGGTGGTTGTCTGGATGACGACAATCGATCCGAACTTCGGAATGCCCGCGGTCAGAGGCCTTACGTTTATAATCGGCTCAAAGCAGGCGAAGGAAGACCTGTGCAAGAAAATTCTGGAAAAGCTGGATGAGTTAAGCTGATTTTAAAACTGAAAAGGAGGGAAATGAATATGAGTGGAATGGCAGCATCGTTTGCAACGGTTCTGGGAAATCTGGGGAGTTCTGTTCTTGTTGCACTGGTTATGTTTATTCTGGGTATCTGTTTTAAGGCGGGATTTTCAAAGAGTCTCCGCGGCGGCATTTATGCCGGAATCGGTCTTTCAGGCCTTTCCATCATCATCAACGCAGTCACCGCCGCACTGACGCCGGCAATCCAGGCTTTCAGCGCGAATTTCGCATCCGGAATGAATGTTACCGATGTCGGATGGGGGAGCGCGGGCATTGCTTTTGCGTGGCCGGGACTTGGATTTGTCATTATCGGCACGCTGCTTTTAAACGTGCTTATGATCCTGCTGAAACTGACCAAGACAATGTGGACGGATATCTGGAGCATATGGCACGGAAATGTTCTTGGCGGAATGGTATGGGCAGGAACGGGAAATCTCTGGCTCGGCATTCTGGCAGGCCTTCTTTTCCTTGCAATCGGTTCGAAAGTTGCCGATATCACGGCAAAGGATTATCAGGAATTCAATGACATGCCCGGTATTGCGGTACCGTGTACGACATCATTTCTTGCGCTGTTTGCGAAACCTTTCAATTCTCTGCTTGAAAAGATCCCCGGGATCAATAAAATCAATTTCAAGCCTGAAGCAATCCGCAAGAAAACCGGTATTTTCGGAGAACTCGGCGTCATGGGTGTCGTGATCGGAATCATCATCGGACTTCTCGGCCGTCTGAACTACGGTGCAGTCCTGCAGCTCGGAATAAGCGTAGGTGTTCTTATGGTCTTTCTGCCAAAAACGGTTTCCGTACTCTGTGAAGGGATTATGCCGATCGCAAATTCGATCATCGAGTTTGTTCAGGGAAAATACAAGGGACGCGAGCTTTATGTAGGCGTTGACTGTGCGGCACTATTAGGTGATCCTTCCGTTATGGCATCCGCGGTTATACTTTATCCGCTGATCGTGCTTCTTTCCGTTATCCTGCCGGGAAACAAGATGCTTCCCATTGCTTCTCTTGCCATTGTTCCTTACTGGTGTGGCGCCGTTGCTCCGCAGCTTAAGGGAAATGTATTCCGCATCGTGCTGTTTGTACTGTTATGGACAATTCCGGTATTCCTGATTGCTTCCGCTCAGGCACCGCTGAATACGCTGACAATGGGTAAACTTGGACTGGCAGATCCGAACGTTGTCAATTCCTGCTTTGATATGGGAGGAGATCCGCTTGGCGCCATCATCGCGAAGATATTCATGCTGTTTAAATAATACGGGATTTACGGACAGCTGTGTGGTCTGTCAATGTTGTATCCGGAGGAAAAAACAGATATGATCCCTGCAGATGAAAAGTTGATCCTCATACATCAGAAAGCCGCAGATCGGGTTGAGATTATAACCCGGCTTGCAGATCTGATGAAGGCACAGGGCTACGTGGGACCGATGTACCTGAAAGAAGTTCTCAGCCGGGAGAAAGATTATCCTACCGGGCTTCCGAGCGAGGGAGTCACGGTGGCAATCCCGCATGCAGCTTCCGCGGATGTCACCCGTACAGGCCTTGCAATTGCAGTCATGGATGAACCTGTTTCCTTTTTCAGCATGGAAGACAGAAACGAAACACTGCAGGTCGAAATAGTATTTCTTCTGGCGAATGCATCCGGTGCCGACGCACATCTGGACAATCTCCAGGAGCTGATGAACTGTATGTCGAGCAGCCGTCTTCTCTGTGCGGTAAAATCCGCGGATACGCCGGCGGCTGTTGCAGCCGTCCTGAAAAATGCGGACATCTGGCTGCAGGAAGAAAACAGCTGAAGGGAGCCGGAAATGAAAAAACTTCTGATTGCCGGAGGACTGTGCGGAACCACTATGCTGCGTGCCGGAGAAATGGTCCGGGAATGCTGCGGAAAAAATGACGTCGAGGTTGATGTGACAATCCAGAACCTGTGGGAAACGACTTACGTTGCCGGAAATTATGATGTCATCGTGGAGATGTTTCCGTTCTTTCATAATCAGAAATGTCCTGTCATCTCCGGGAAACCGTATATCAGTCATATCGGCGAGAAGGAACTCACGGAACGCCTGGCCGGACTTCTGTGCGGGAAAGGAGAACTGGTGCAGGCATGAAGTACTTTGACTATGCCGCGACAACGCCTGTTGATCCGGCTGTGTATGAAGCAATGAAACCATATTTTTCCGACCGATTCTATAATGCTTCTTCCCTGTACGGGGGCGGAAGGAATGTTCATGCTGACCTTGAAAAAGCCAGAGACCAGGTCGCGGGTCTTCTTGCTGCCCCTGAAGGAAGAGTTATCTTCACATCGGGCGGGACCGAAGCGGACAACCTTGCGCTCATCGGCACTGCCTTTCATTTCATGAGGACCGGAAGCAAAAGAAAACGGATTCTGATAAGCGCAATCGAACACCATGCCGTTCTGGAAAGCTGCCTTTTTCTGGAGCGGCTGGGTTTTACGGTGGAACGACTGCCTGTAGACACAGACGGACGGCTTCTTTCTGAAACCTTGCGTGATGCAATCGGGGAAGATGTTCTGCTTGTATCTGTCATGTGGGTAAATAATGAACTCGGAACCATTCAGAATATTCCGGTACTATCCGGAATTGCCCATGAGTACGGCGCACTGTTTCACACGGATTCCGTCCAGGCAATCGGGACTCAGCCGGTGGACGCAAAAAAATGCGGTGCAGACATGATCTCGGTTTCCGGGCATAAAATATACGGGCCTCAGGGCTCGGGAGCTCTCTGGGTAAGAAATGAAACTCTTGTCGATGGAATTCAGCATGGCGGGCAGCAGGAAAACGGACTTCGCGGCGGAACGGAAAACATTCCCGCTCTTGTCGGATTCGGAAAAGCCGCGGAACTTCTGAAAAGCCGCAGAGACCGGGATTCTGCTGTCATGGCGGATAACCGCAGATACCTTGCCGGCCGTTTTCAAAGCCCGGATATCCGGATCAATACGCCGATGGAGATTTCATCACCATCCGTCCTGAATGTGGCTTTTCGCAACATCGAAGCAGAAGCAATGCTGTTTTACCTTGACCGGAAGGGATTCTGTCTGTCTATGGGGGCTGCCTGCAACAGCCAGAGCGTGGAACCTTCTCATGTCATGAGGGCCGTTCATGTACCGGATGATTTTATCCGTGGCTGCGTGCGTATTTCTTTCGGACGCGGGCAGACAAGGGAAACAGTGGAAGAACTTGCCATGGAAATGCTGACTGTCTTTCACGAAGCCGGTGCATATGCCTGATACAGGCGACCGGAGAAGCGGATATCCATTCAGGCGGTATCCAAAATCAGAGGAGGATTTTACTGTGTATCAGAAAAGTACGGTTATTGTCAATCCGTCCGGTCTTCATGCGCGTCCGGCATCCGAATTTATTGCCGTTGCGAAAAAATTTTCTTCCGGCATCAGAGTCTGGAAAGCGGGGGAAGAAAACAAAAAAAGTAATGCAAAGTCGATTATTTCACTTCTCAGCCTTGCCCTGAAAAAGGGGACTCCCGTTGTGATCGAAGCTTCCGGGGATGACGAAAAAGAAGCAGTGGACTCGCTGGTTGCCGCGATCAACAGCGGGCTGGGAGAACAACAGTAAGTCACACTGAAATTACAGCGGCTGTTCAAAAAAAGACCTGAAGAGGTCTTTTTTTATGTGCCGCAAAAATCAATCGGAAAACAGTTGTTTGTTGCTAATTTGCTGTTGGTTGTATGCCGTTATTAATCCATATGAACAAAATTCCAGGCAGGTCTTTTGATTGTGGCGTTGCTCTCTGTTCTGCTTGTTCCTTCGGTATACGCGGATCCGGCTCTGAATGTATTTGTCACCACTTCCCGGCCGAACGGAAACAGTGCAGTCATGTACGGAGCGGAAATAAAATAAACGGCAGAAAAAGAAACCTGCGATAATAAATACCGTGTAAGCCAATGCCGGAAGTGCAACGTCAAAGAAGAACAGTGCAGCTGAAGAAAGACTGTATCCGGTTTCTTCAGCTGCTGAACCGCTATTTCAGTTTCTGTCCAATTCCGCAGATGATCCGCGTCACATGTACGGCACGGGGCACCAGAAGACAGAGAACCCTTCCCGTACTGTCTCTCCAGTTTCTTTCAAAATCATCTGAAGGGATAACGCCGCTGCCGATTTCGTCCGAAATGATCAGAATGTCCGGATTTCTCCGCTCGAGCAGAAGGGCCGTTTCGGCCGGATCTGTTCCGGCCTGGATAAGCCTGCGGACGTAAAGTTCAAAGTGCTCGAGAATTTTTATTCCTTCCGGCGGATCAAGCGGCAGTTCGTTTCCGTTTGCCGCGTCGCTCTCCGAAAGCTTTTTTTCATTCAGGACATATTGAAGCTTGCCCTGTGAAGTACCTCCGATATAAAGTTCCATTTTAACCTCATTTCAGATAAACCGGGCATGTGCAGACTATTTCCGCTGCTCTGTCCGATTCCTTCAGGATTGCCGCATTGACAGTTCCCAGATTCCGTATATATGCTGCCGTTTCCTTTTCGTAAGAGATGCCGTCCGAGAAGATCAGGTCGCTGACGATAACCAGATGCCTTACCCTTCCGGAAAGCGAAAGCACTTCGCTGATTACCTTCTCCGGTGCCTTAACGCCTTTGCAGTCCGTGCCGCCGAACATTTCGTTGGCAAGCAGACTCGAAAGACATTCAAGAAGCACGGTCGTTTTCCCGGGTTCCGGGAGCTTCAGCCGGTCGATATTCCTTTCTGCTTCAACCGTAACGAATCCTTTTCCTTCACGGCGTCTCCGGTGATTCCGGATGATCGTGTCATTGCCCGGACCGTCCGGACTCAGGGTGGCAAGATAACACAGGGGACCGGTTCCGGCCAGCCTTACGGCTTCTGCTTCCGCCCATCCGGATTTCCCGCTGGCGCTTCCGCCCATGACCAGCACCATCATTTAAAATCCTCCTGTCACAGTCAGGCAGCCTTTGTCATAATCACAGAAGAAACCGCTGCCGTTTTCAACATGGTATTCGTAAAAATCTCTTTTCGGCCGTCCGTACATTTCCAGAACGGCCATGATGCAGCCCCCGTGCGTCACGATGGCTGCCGTTTCATGGTCGGGAAGCTGAAAGGCAATTTTACCGAAGGCATCGCAGCATCTTTTCCGGAAGGCCGCTACGTCTTCCCCTCCGGGAACAGGAGTGAGGCAGTTTTCCGAAACCCATTTTTCGTAAAGAAGATTTCCTTTCAGTTCCTCTGCGTTTTTTCCTTCAAATTCTCCGAAATCACATTCGCAAAGATCACGGACAACCGTCATTTCCAGAGCAGGAAAGAGGAAGGAAGCGGTCTCGGTACATCGGCGATACGGACTGACGTAGAGACGGCTGATTTCCCGCACGCCGGAAAGAACCATGCCGGAAGCCTTAAGCTTTGAAAGACCCTCCGGACAGAGAGGTTCGTCGGTCCGTCCGATATAGCGTCTTTCCGCATTTCCCTCTGTCATGCCGTGTCGGATCAGGATGAATTTTTTCATCGGATCATTCCTCCCGCTGTCGCACCGAGAAGAATCATAAGTTCCGTCATTTCAATGCAGAAACCGGTTGTGTCGCCGGTCACGCCGCCGAAGGTCTTCATCGAGAAAATGCAGTAGAACAGAAACCATCCGGTTGAGAGGATGACAGCCGCGGTTCCGGAAAGCGGCGAGAAAAGAATCATGAAAACGGCGCAAGCAGCTGAAACGGAAACAAGAACCGCAAGGATTCCGGATTTTCCCTTTTCTTCCTGAAAATGGGCCAGCATGCCTGTTCCCCTGGCATTCGGGAGTACGGCGGTTCCTATTCCGGCCAGTGCTCTTGAAAGCAGAAAGCCGAGTGCGACCGTGACTGCGGGAAAGGAAGAAGCTGCAGCATCATAAAATGAAAAAAGAAGGAGCATGTAAACAGTACAGGACATCACGGCGAAAGCACCCGCATGGGAGTCTTTCATGATCTCCAGCTTTTTTTCCCTTGTCTGGTGCGAACCGATTGCGTCCCAGGTGTCCATAAATCCGTCCATATGGATGCCGCCGGTCAGAAACAGAGGAAGGACTGCCGAAACAGAAGCAAAAAGTACGGCCGGGATCATGAATTTTACGCACAGAAAGTGCCAGAGGAGAAGAGCGGCTCCGGGAAAAGCCCCGACGGCCGGAAGAAAGCAGATCATGTATTTCCGGGAGCTGTCGTCCCATCCCGTGCGCGGTGCCGGAAAAATGCTGAAGGTTCCGAACGCCATTCCGAGTGCGCGAAGATACTTCATCGAAATTCCTTTCCGGTGTCTTTAACACCCATGATGTTTCAATCTGCCCTCCGGGTTACGCATTTACAGATCGTCGTAAGTTGCTGCATTTTTAAGGATGGCGGCTGCCATGTCCAGGAGCGGGAAAAGTGCGGCTGCGCCGGTTCCCTCGCCAAGGTGCATGTCCGCATGAAGCACCGGGCGGACGCCGAGTTCGCTGCAGATCATCCGTGCGGCAGGTTCCGCGCTGATATGAGAAGGAATGATATAATCGCGCACATCCGGACACATTCTTACGGCGGTCAGGGCGGATACCGAGGAAATGAGGCCGTCCATGACAACGGGGATGTGAAAGGCAGCGCCTCCCAGAAACACACCTGTCATGGCGGCAATGTCAAACCCGCCGAGTTTTGCAAGAATATCCAGAGGATCCGCCGCATAGGGAGCATTGACTCTGATCGCCTGTTCAACAATGTTTTTCTTATGTGCCAGCGCTTTGACCGAAAGCCCGGCACCGCGCCCGGTCACATCCGAAGCGGAAAGGCCCAGCATCACGGCAGTCATCGCGCTGGAGGTTGTTGTGTTGCCCATGCCGTTTTCACCGGTCGCGATCAGCCGGTATCCTTTTTCCTTCATTTCGCGGACCAGATCGGCTCCGGTCTCTATTCCGCGGACAGCGGTTTCGTAAGTCATTGCCGGGCCTTCGGAAATGTCCCCCGTTCCTGCTCCGAGCCTTAAGTCCCGGATTCCCGGACAGGTCATTTTCATTCCGATGTCGACTGGCAAAATATCGGCGCCGCAGCATTTTGCCATGACGCAGACGCTGGAAACGCCTTTTACCATCAGTCCTGCAACCGCGGTTGTCACTTCGCTCGGACTCTGCGTTACGCCCTGTTCCGCGACTCCGTTGTCCGCGCAGAAGACAAGTACGCATTTTCTGCCGATATCAATTTTGGCGCTTCCGGATGCGGCGGCGATCTTTTCCGTCAGCTCCTCAAGGCGTCCCAGGCCGCCGACCGGTTTGGCCACGTTGTCGAAGTTCTTTGCGCATTCCTCAAATATTTTCCTGTCCGACGGGACAATTTCATTCTGAAGTTCCTTCAGTGTTTTCATTTTCAGGTTTACCCTGCCTTTTCTTTCAGTATGCCTTTGCGGAAGCCGCTTCTTCAAGGATGGATCTGACGGCTGAAAGCAGATGAACATTACGGTCATGTGTTTTGATGCCGATGCGGATAAAATGTCTGTCAAGACCCGGAAAGTTTTCACAGTCCCGGACAAGAATGCCTTTTTCCGCCAGAGGCGCAAAAAGCGGAATACTGCTTTCCGCAAGAAGAAAGTCCGCATCGGACGGATAGACCGTAATTCCGAGTCCGGCAAGAGCTTCCGAGAGAAATTTTCTTTCTTCGCGCGTGACGGTTTTTGTCCGTTCCGTCCATCCGGGTTCGCACAGGAGAGCGGCCGCACCCGATTTCTGTGCCGTGCAGGAAACATTCCAGGGAGGACCGAATTCGCTTACTTTTTCAAGCAGCTTCCGTTCTCCTGCCAGGTATCCGAGACGTATGCCGGCCATTCCGTACAGCTTCGTAAAAGCATTCAGGATCATGAGCCGGGGAAATGCGGAAAGGAGGGGAAGCGCAGAGCTCCCGTCGGTAAAATCCAGAAAACATTCGTCAATCAGTACCGGGATTCCAAGGCTTTCGGAACGCTCGAGGATTTTTTTAAGGAGCGGTTCCGGAATAAGCCTTCCGGTGGGGTTGTTCGGGTGAGCGAGGAAAAGCAGATCTGTCTCCGGCGTCATCATCGGAAGGATATCTTCATCCGGAAGAAAGCCGTTTTTCTTTTTCATCCGATACCCCGTGACCCTGCCGCCGAAAACGCGGACACTCCGTTCATACTCCGAAAAATTCGGTTCCGGTATCAGTGCGGCTTTCGGACGGAAGCAGGCGCAGACGCGGAAGATAAGATCGGATGCACCGTTTCCGCAGAGAATATTTTCGGGGGAGATTCCCTTTCTTTCCGCAAGAAGGGCCCGGAGGGCAGTGCATTCGGGATCCGGATAGAACTGAGCTTCGCCGGCGGAACGGCAGACCGCTTCCCGTACCGGCTCCGGCATTCCGAGCGGATTGACGTTCTGCGAAAAATCATATCTGATTCCGGGATGGCCTGAAGGGTTACCTCCGTGTTCAAAGTACTGCAAGAATAAATCCTCCTTTGACGGCAACTGTAAAGATGAGAAGAAGCAATGCCGTTATATTCAGTATGCGGTGTGAACGCAGGATATCTTTTTTTTCAACCGGACGGTCGTTATCCCCGAGATAAGGCTTTCGGGTGAGATGACCGAAGTAGAAAGCATCGCCGCCCAGACGGATATGCAGGGCGCCTGCCATGACGGATTCGCATTGTCCGGCATTGGGACTTGCGGGAAGGGAAGCATCGCGGTGCCGGATCCGGAATGCATTTTTCATGTCATATCCCGCGATGCCGGAAGAAAGAGCCATGACAATGCTGCAGATGCGTGAAGGAAGATAACCGAGGATATCGTCCAGGCGGGCTGCTGCTTTTCCGAACTGTTCATATTTTTCCGTATGATATCCGATCATGGAATCCATGGTGTTTACCGCTTTGTAGAAACAGCCGAGTGCCGCGCCTCCGAGCAGAATATAAAAAAGGGGAGAGGCAACGCCGTCAGCCGTATTTTCGGCAACGGTCTCGACAGCAGCGCGTACCGTACCTGCTTCGTCGAGATTCTGCGTGTCCCGTCCCACGACCATGGAAACGGCCTTCCGCGCTTCGGGAAGATCGCCGTTTTCCAGCGCTTCGTAAACCGGACGTGTTTCTTCGGACAGGCTGCGAACCGAGAGAATCTGCCAGACCAGAACGGTACAGACAGCAAGATAAAGCCACGGCGAAACATGCCATGAAAGAAGCAGCAGGGCGAGTGGAATTCCCGAAGAGACAAATAAGGTCAGGATGACAAGCAGAAAACCGCCCAGAAATTTATTTTGCAACGGATAAAGCCGTTTTTCCAGAAACGAGACCAGTCTCCCGATACCGCGCACTATGTGAGGCCAGCCTTTTGGATCGCCGATCAGCAGGTCAAGGAGAAAGCCGAGCACCATTCCGTACAATGAAAAATTCAGCATGTCTGCATTTATCCTCATTTTAATAGACTGCATCGCAGAAATTGTATAACGAATCCGAAAAAAAAGAAAGGTCTTTTTCAGATGGCTTGACAAGCCACACGGATAAATCTATCATGAACATTAATAAGAGATTTCAGGTGTCCCGGCGCAGGCCGGGGTGAAAAGGGAAGCCGGTGCAAATCCGGCACGAACTCGTCACTGTAATCGAAACCGTGCAAGTTGTGCGGGGTTTCCGCAAATATGTCACTGGATGGTTTTTCCGACGGCTGCGTCATGCCGCAGGGAGAGAATATCCGGGAAGGCTGCGGAAATGTTTTCGAAAGTCAGGAGACCTGCCTGATATCTGTTTACACAGCCACGAGCAAATGGATCTTGTGTAACCTGGCACCCGGTGGGTGCTTTGATCAGGACTTTTGCCTAAAAGGCAGAAGTCTTTTTTTATGAAACAGGGAGGCAGAAAATGAAGTTCAGCAGGGGTTTTGGAAGAGTTATTGTATTTACGGTCATTGCCGGCATGACTGCCGGTATGAGCGGATGCGGCGGTGCGCCGGCATCGGGCAGTACACCGGCGGCCGCATCCGTTCAGGCTTCTTCCGCGGAAAGCACGCCGGTTTCAGTATCCTCTACGGCGGCATCGGACGGTGCGGAGTCAAAGGCAGCTCCTGCCGACGGAACTTACAGCGTTGATTTTACGACAGACAGCGAAATGTTCCATGTCAATGAAGCCGATAAGGGAAAAGGAACCCTGACCGTAAAGGACGGTAAAATGACTGTTCATGTCAGTCTCGCTTCGACGAACATTCTAAAGATGTTTCCCGGGACGGCGGCGGATGCGCAGAAAACTGGCGCGGTTCTGCTTGAGCATACGAACGACACGGTAAAATATTCGGACGGCACGACTGAAGAAGTTTACGGTTTTGACATTCCGGTGCCTGCTCTCGACGAGGAATTCAGTGTCGCACTTGTGGGCACCAAGGGCAAATGGTACGATCATAAAGTCAAGGTTTCCAATCCGGCGCCGGAGGAGTCCTCCGCATCGGGATCTTCGGATCCGGACCAGGCAGCGGCGGACAAGGTGGCAGCGATGATTGACAAGATTTATGTGAAAGAGTGGAATGAGAATACGGACACCCAGTGCCGGGATGCGAAGAAGGCATGGGATGCGCTGTCGGATAAGCAGAAAACCCTGGTATCCGGTGAGCACGCAAGTCCGGAATATTTCGGAAGGGATACGGGAGATGTGGCAAAAGACGACCCGCTGAACGCGGATAATATCGGGGAGAATGAACTTCTGGTAGTCAGCTTCGGAACATCCTTCAATACCAGCCGTGCCTCCGATATCGGCGGAATTGAGAAAGCGCTGCAGAAGGCTTATCCGAAATGGTCGGTACGTCGCCTCTTTACCTCGCAGATCATTATCAATCATATTTATGCGCGTGACGGAGAAAAGATTGACAATACGGTTCAGGCTCTTGACCGTGCGGTTGCCAACGGCGTAAAAAATCTGGTTGTGCAGCCGACGCATCTGATGCACGGTACGGAGTATGATCTGTTAAAGGCGGCTGTTGAAAAATACAAAGACAAATTCAAGACAGTAGTGATTGCCGAACCGCTTCTCGGAGAAGTGGGGGAGGATGCCTCATCGGTCAATGAAGACAAAGAAAAAGTCGCGGCAGCCGTTACGGCTTCTTCTGTCAGCCTGGCAGGTTATGACAGTCTGGATGCAGCCGCAGCGGACGGGACCGCATTTGTCTTTATGGGCCACGGAACTTCCCATTCGGCTGCCGTGACATATGACCAGATGCAGGAACAGGTAAAAAAACTGAATTATAAAAATGTGTTTATCGGTACCGTGGAAGGCAAGCCCGCCGACACAGCCTGCGAAGCCGTTATTGAAAAAGTGAAGGCGGCGGGATACAAAAAGGTTATTCTGAGGCCTCTCATGGTGGTTGCGGGCGATCATGCCAACAATGACATGGCAGGAGACGATACGGATTCCTGGAAGAGCCAGTTTGCGGCGACAGGATACTTTGGCAGCATTGGTTCGCAGATTGAAGGACTCGGCGGAATTCCGGAAATCGAGAAGATGTATATCGATCATACCCGGTCAGCGCTTGAGAGCGCACATCTGGGTTCATGATTTCGGGAGACAAGGTGAAGCGGGGAAAGACTTTCATTTTATTGTTATTGACCGGCATTGCCGTTTTCGTGACGGGCGGATGTACGGCGAAGGGCACGGGTTCTGCATCTTCTTCCGCGGAGCCTGCTGAAAATTCCGCGGCTGCGGTTCCGGGAGACAGGATCTGTGACGGAACTTACGGAATTGAAGCGGAATCCGATACCGGTTCCTTTGCAATTAAAACGTGCAATCTGTCTGTCCGGGGCGGAAAGATGATTGCTGCCCTGACGATAAAAGGCGGCGATTACCTTTATGCCTTTATGGGAACGCCGGAGAATGCCGGGACGGATGAGAAGGACCGCATCAGGGCAGTCCTGGGAAAAGGAACAGAAACTTTTCTGGTCCCGGTTGATGCTCTGGACAGGGATATTTCCTGCGCGGTTCTGGAAGATACTACCCGGAAATGGGTTTCCGTGACACTGCGGTTCAAATCCTCCTCGCTTCCTGCCGGGGCCCTGAAAAACGGGAACATGAAAAGCATTTCCGATCTGGGACTGTCCGACGGCGAATATACGGTCGGAGCAAGACTTTCGGGGGGAAGCGGAAAGGCTTCCGTTGCTTCGCCGGTTTCGCTGACGGTTTCGGACGGCAGGGCTACGGGGAAGGTTGAATTCAGCAGTCCGTATTTTGACTATGTGCTTCTTGACGGTGTAAAATATTTACCGGTGAACAGTACGGGAAATTCTGTCTTTGAAATTCCCGTAAAAGGTCTGGATTACGAGATGCCGATTACGGCGGATACGGCTGCGATGAGCAGGGCACATGAAATACAGTATACGATCTTTTTTGATTCATCGGCAATCCAGCAGATCTCTGGCGGAGGACAGGAATGAAGGTCAGATCCGGAACGGTTATTTTAATGATGGCATTTCTTGTTTCTGTCTGCAGTTTTGCCGGCTGCGGTGCCGCACCGGCATCCGGGAACGGAACAGCCGTGCAAAAAGACGGTTCCGCGGTCCGGCAGGCTGAAATTCCCGGACTTGTCTTTGAGTCCTCTCTTCCTCTTGCGTATGCGACGGAATTTTCCGCGGATGAATATAAAGACGGTTACGTACTGATCAGAGTGAAGGACGGGGCAGAATATCTGACAGTTCCGGAAGGGATGAAGGTGCCGGACGGCCTGGATCCGGGAATTACCGTGCTGCAGCAGCCACTGGATCATATCTATCTGGCAGCCACTTCTGCGATGTCTTTGTTTGATGCGCTGGATTCCGTTGATTCCATAACTCTGTCCGGGACAAAAGCGCAAGACTGGCATGTCGACAGTGCGGCAAAGGCCATGCAGGAGGGAAAAATCGCCTATGCGGGCAAATACAGCGCGCCGGACTACGAACTCCTTTCAGACAGCGGATGCGATGCGGCCATTGAGTCAACCATGATCCTGCATACGCCGAAGGTGAGCCAGATGATAGAACAGCTCGGCATCCCCGTCGTAATCGACCGTTCCAGCTACGAGGAACATCCGCTGGGGAGAACGGAATGGATTAAATTTTACGGAGAGCTCGTCGGCAGGGAAAAAGAGGCAGGGGACTTTTTTGACAGTCAGGCTGAGAAGGTAAAGGGCCTCGGAAATTTTTCAAACACGGAAAAAAAGGTAGTATTTTTTTATATGAATACGGACGGAACGGTCGTAGTGAGGAGACCGAAGGATTATATTCCGAAAATGATCGAACTTGCCGGCGGACGGTATGCTTTTCAGAACCTGAATGTTCCGGACGACGATAAAAGTTCCGTTATGCGTATAACAATGGAAGAATTCTATCAGACGGCAAAGGATGCGGACTGTCTGATTTATGATTCCACAATAGATCCGATTGACAGTTATGACCGGCTTACGGAAAAGAATCCGGTTTTTTCCGAATTCAGGGCAGCTGCCGGCGGGAATGTGTGGACAATGGAACAGAGCATGTACCAGAGGACGGATATCACCGCGGATATGATTCTGGACATTCACAATATGCTGACGGACGGAGATGAAAGCAGGATGACATTTCTGCGCAGGCTTAAGGTGAAAGGGGAATAATTGAAGGAAACAGGCAGAAAAGCGGTCCGCACGGAGGACTTCGGAGAATATGATGCAGGAAGAAAATCAAGGTGTTTCCTTGTTTTTCTTTTTCTTGCCGCGGCAGTTCTGGCACTGGTCATACTCAGCATCAATGTGGGTAATGTGCCGCTTTCTCTGAAAAACATACTGCGTATTCTTTTCCTTCGTGACGCTTCCGCCGAAGGATTCAGCATCATCTGGAAAATCCGGCTGCCGCGCATCCTGATGGCGGTCATTCTGGGAGGTAGCCTTTCCCTTTCCGGATTTCTGCTTCAGACCTTTTTCGCAAATCCGATTGCCGGACCTTTTGTTCTGGGAATCTCATCCGGGGCCAAGATGACGGTTGCCGTCGTTATGGTCTTTTTCCTTCGGGGATACGGCGGAGCATCTTCTTTTGCGATGATTGCCGCTTCTTTTGCGGGAGCCATGGCTTCGACCGGATTCATCCTTCTTCTTTCGCGGAAAATCCGCAGCATGTCCTCTCTGCTCATAGGCGGAATCATGATCGGGTATATCTGTTCCGCCGTCACCGACTTCATCATCACCTTTGCATCGGATTCCGACATCGTCAATCTGCGCTCATGGTCAAAGGGGAGCTTTTCCGGGATGAACTGGGACAATGTCAGTGCCGCCGCTGCCGTCATCTCAGTTGCTGTCATTTTGACTTTTCTGATTGCCAAGCCGATGGGGGCCTATCTGCTCGGGGAAGGCTATGCGCAGAGCATGGGCGTTAATATAAGAAGGTTCCGGGTCTGCCTGATCCTGCTTTCCAGCGTTCTGTCTGCGACCGTAACCGCATTTGCGGGGCCGATTTCATTTGTCGGGATTGCAGTTCCGTATCTGATGAAAAGAGCGCTTCATACGGCAAAGCCGCTGACGGTCATTCCGGCTTCCTTTCTCGGAGGCTCGGTATTCTGCATGGGCTGCGACCTGATTGCCCGTACCGCTTTCGCGCCGACCGAGATGAACATCAGCACGGTGACCTCCTTCTTCGGTGCTCCGGTTGTTATTTTCATACTCCTTCAGAGAAAAGGAGGCCGGTGACATGGCGGACTATTATCTGAATACCGGTGATCTGGCGGTCGGCTATCAGGGCAAGCCGCTCATTCGAAACATCAATATCGGAATCTGCAAGGGGGATGTCGTGACCCTGATCGGGCCGAACGGCGCGGGAAAGTCCACAATTCTGAAAAGCATTGCACGCCAGCTTGAAACGGTGGCGGGCACTGTCTGCATAGACGGACGTGATCTTCACAGAATGACTTATAAGGAGTTTGCCCGGCGCATGGCTGTGGTTCTGACGGACCGGGTCAGGCCGGAACTTATGACGTGCCGTGACATTGTCGAGACCGGGAGGTATCCGTATACCGGAAACATGGGTATTCTCGGAGATGCGGACCGCCGGAAGGCGGAAGATGCGCTGCAGTCCGTCCGGGCAGAGGAATTCGCCGACAGGGATTTTTCCGAAATCAGCGACGGACAGCGCCAGCGGATTCTGCTGGCGAGGGCACTCTGCCAGGAACCGGAGATTATTGTTCTGGATGAACCGACATCCTTTCTGGATATCCGATACAAGCTGGAACTTTTGTCCATCCTGCGCGATATGGCCAAGAAAAAAGGCATTACGGTTATCATGTCGCTTCATGAAATCGAGCTGGCGGAAAAGGTATCCGACAGGATTCTGTGTGTCAGCGGCGAAACAATTTCCCATTACGGGGATCCGCAGGAGATTTTCCGCGAGGATATCATCAATGAACTGTACGGCATCCGGAACGGTTCCTTTGATCCGCTTCTGGGAAGCATGGAAATGCCGAGGCCGGAGGGTTCTCCGGAAGTCTTCGTCATTTCTTCCAGCGGGAGAGGAATTCCTGTTTACCGTCTGCTGCAGAAGAAAGGCATTCCGTTCAGTGCGGGAATTCTTTATACGAATGATCTGGATTTCCGGGTCGCCTGTTCACTTGCCTGCAGCGTGATTTCCGAAAAACCTTTCGGAGAAATTTCAGAAGAAACATACCGGAAGGCAGTACTGGAAATGGAGCGGTGCCGCAGTGTTGTCAATGCAGGCTTTGAAACCGGCCCGGAAAACCGCCGCCTGAACAATCTTCTGGCGGAAGCGGAAAAAACCGGAAAACTGAAAGAGAGAGACAGCATATGAACGAGTACGTAAAGCCGATGGATATCGAACGCCGCAGTTTTGAGATCATCCGCAGCGAGCTGGGACGGGATCTGGATCCGGAACTGGAACCTGTCATTCTGCGCGTCATTCATACAACGGCGGATCTCGGATTTGCCGATACGCTGAACTTTACGCCGGGGGTTGTCCGGAAAATCAGGGAAGCCTTCCTCGGAGGCGCTTCCGTCGTGACGGATACCAATATGGCCAGAGCGGGGATCCATAAGAAAACTCTGGAAAAATTCGGCGGGGATGTGCTGTGCTTCATGTCAGACGAAGACGTTGCCGCGGAAGCGGAAAGGCAGAAGACAACCCGTGCCGCCGTGAGCATGGAAAAGGCAGCATCTTTTGGGAAGCCCTTTATATATGCAATCGGGAATGCACCTACTGCCCTGATCTCGCTGCATCGTCTGATGCAGGAAAAAAAAGTCAGCCCGATCGCGGTGATTGCCGTACCGGTCGGATTTGTAAACGTGGTTGAAGCCAAGGAACTGATCCTCAGCGATCCGGTCCCTTCCATCACGGCACGGGGAAGAAAAGGCGGAAGCAATGTCGCGGCCGCAGTCTGCAATGCCATTTTATATATGGCGGACCGGAGCAGGGAGGAAAAGTGACGGACAGATATGTTTATCAGGGAAACCGGAAACTCAGGTGCGGTTATACGACCGGTACCTGTGCGGCGGCAGCAGCTGAGGCGGCTGCGCATATTCTGCTCACGGGGAAAATCATCTCCGAAATCTGCATTACGGTGCCGAGGGGAGACACGCTGATCCTTCCGGTCAGTACTGTTTCCGTAAAGGACGGGGAAGTCTGCTGTGCCGTCCGGAAGGATGCCGGCGATGATGCGGATGTTACGAACGGAATGGAAATCCGGACTGCGGTTCGGAAAATACCGGACGGTTTTCTGATCGAAGGCGGAGACGGAGTCGGAGTCGTGACGAAGAAAGGCCTTGACCGTGCAGTCGGTGAAGCCGCCGTCAATTCCGTTCCCAGAAAAATGATAGAAGAAAGCCTGCGGAAGGAGTCGGAAAAAGCCGGATACGGCGGTGGACTTGCGGCAGTGGTTTCCATCCCGGGCGGCAAGGAGGCCGCAGAGAAGACTTTTAATCCGAACCTCGGAATTGTCGGGGGACTTTCCGTTCTCGGCACGACCGGAATTGTGGAACCGATGAGCGAGCGTGCGCTGGTTGAGACCATTCATGCAGAAATCAGTACCCATGCGGGCGCCGGTGAAAAGGACCTGATTGTCGTTCCGGGAAATTACGGAGCGGATTTTCTCAGGGACACCCTGAAAATCAATCCGGAAACCGCCGTAAAATGCAGTAATTTTATAGGCGAGACCATTGATATGGGCTACGAATTCCGGCTTGGAAGCATGCTTTTTGTCGGACATATCGGGAAACTCTGCAAGCTTGCGGCCGGCATCATGAATACCCATTCGCGCTATGCGGACGGACGCATGGAGATCCTGGCAAGCTGTGCGCTGCTTGCCGGTGCGGACCGGGAAACGGCTCTGGGAATTCTTGACTGCGTGACTACGGATGCGGCAATTGATGTGCTTCGGAATACGGATGCTCTGGAAGGGGCCATGCGGGTGCTCGCGGACAGAATAGGACGGCATCTGAAATCCCGGGCCTGTGAAGGCCTTCGTACAGGGGCAATCGTTTTTTCAAAGGAATGCGGAATTCTGTGCTGCACGGAAGGGGCACAGGAACTTCTGAAAATCCATCGGCGGGATGAACGCTGAAATAACGGCGGATGACAGGGAGGACAGGAGAATGGTACATTTCGTTGGAGCGGGACCGGGGGCACCGGATCTGATTACGGTCCGCGGCAGGAAAATGCTGGAAGAAGCCGATGTCGTGATATATGCAGGTTCGCTCGTCAATCCGGAGCTTTTAAAGGTCTGCAGAAAGGACTGCCGGATTTTCGACAGCGCGGGGATGACGCTTGAAGAGGTTATTTCGGAAATGGAAAAGGCCGAGAAGGAGAATCTGGTTACCGTTCGGCTTCATACGGGGGACCCATGTCTTTACGGCGCCATCAGAGAACAGATGGATGCGCTGGATAAAAGAAATATTGCCTATGACGACTGTCCGGGCGTCAGCAGTTTCTGCGGAGCGGCTGCGGCCCTGAATCTGGAATATACGTTGCCGGGGATTTCGCAGTCCGTTATCCTGACGAGGATGGAAGGACGGACGGAAGTTCCCGAAAAAGAGAAAATCCGGAGCTTTGCCGCTCACGGTACGACGATGGTGGTGTTCCTGAGTGCCGGCATGACCGGAAAGCTTTCCGCGGAGCTGGAAAAGGGAGGGTATCCGGCGGATACGCCGGCTGCCATCGTTTACAGGGCAAGCTGGCCGGATGAAAAATGCGTACGCTGCACGGTTGCGGATCTGGAAAAGGCAGCCAGGGAAAACGGGATCTGCAGAACAGCGCTGATCATTGTGGGAAATATTCTGGATTCCCCCTTCGGACGTTCGAAACTGTATGACCCTTCCTTTACGACAGGCTACAGAAAAGGTACGGAAAAGACATGAGGATACGTATAATCAGCTTTACAATTAACGGGGCGCGAATCGGAGAAAAACTGAAGAAGGCTCTTTCCGTCGAAGGAAATGAGGCGGATGCCTGTGTGCGTTCCTCCCGTGCGGATCCGGCGGTATTCAGCGTGACTGAGGAAAGTCTTGACGGATGGACACGGAAGGCTTTTGCGGAATCCGATGCACTGATCTATATCGGGGCGGCAGGGATTGCCGTGCGTGCCGTTGCGCCTTATCTTAAGGACAAACATACGGATCCGGCGGTAGTGGTTCTGGACGAGGCAGGAAAATTCTGCATCCCGATTTTATCCGGGCATGTCGGAGGGGCAAATGCCCTGGCCGAAAAAGCAGCGGAAATTACAGGCGCCGTACCGGTTATCACAACAGCAACCGACAGGGAAGGCCGTTTTGCCGTAGATGTTTTTGCAAAGGAGCATCATCTTATCTGTGTACCCGAAAGCCTGTGCAAAGAGGTAAGCGCGGCGTCCGCAGCCGGAGAAAACATAGGATTTTATTCCGCATTTCCGATAGCGGGGGAACTGCCGGATGGCCTGGAGCTTTTTAAAGACGGCGGCACAGTACCTGAAACGGGAGAACGGAAAATTCCCGGTCCGGGAATTGCCGTATGCGCTTCAACCGGGAAATCGCCGTTTGCGCGGACGCTTTTCCTGGTGCCCCGCGGAATCCATATCGGCATCGGCTGCAGAAAAGGAACTGATTTCGAAGTACTCCTCAAAGCCCTGGAACAGGTAATGAGGGAAAACGGCATTCCGAAGGAAGCAATCGTTTCCGTTTCTTCCATCGATCTGAAAAAAGAGGAAAAGGGGATCTGCCGTCTTGCGGAATACCTGGGTGTCCCGTTTCTTACATATTCGGCGGAAGAACTGAACGGTGCGGAGGGAAACTTCGAGTCTTCCGATTTCGTAAAACGGACAACGGGGACGGACAATGTATGCGAACGGGCGGCAATACTGGCTGCCGGGAAAGGTGCGCTCCCGGTCATGCATAAGACGGTTGAAGACGGAGTGACTGTCGCAGCTGCGCAGGAAAGTTTCGTTGTTCGTTTTCAGAATCTGCGGATTCCTCAAAAGACGGAAGATGTACCGGGAACAGAAAGCAGAGAGGAGCATCATTCATGAACGGAATTTTATACGGAGTGGGAGTCGGTCCCGGAGATCCGGAACTGATGACGTTAAAATCAGTCAGACTGATACGTGAGAACCGGTATATAGCCGTACCCGGGCAGGATCCCGTGAAATCCGTTGCCTATCAGATTGCCGTACAGACGGTCCCTGAGCTGAAGGACAAGATACTGATTGCAGTATACATGCCGATGACGCATGATCCGGAAGAACTGAAAAGGAATCATGAAAAAGGTGCCGCCGTTCTGGAAAAAGTGCTGCGTCAGGGAAATAATATTGTTTATCTGACGCTGGGAGATCCGACCATTTATTCCACATTTTCCTATCTTCAGGAAATAGTGGAAAAGGACGGCTTTCAGACGGTGCCTGTCAGCGGGATCACATCCTTCTGTGCCGCGGCCGCACGGACGGGTACGGTTCTGACGGAAGGGAATGAAACCCTGCATGTCATCCCGGCAGGACAGCATCCAAACTGCGGCCTGGACGGACCGGGTAATTATGTGCTGATGAAATCCGGAAGCAGGATGAGCAGTGTAAAAGAAGAAATCAGAAAGACAGGCAAAGAGGTCACAATGGTGGAAAACTGCGGTATGCCGGATGAAAGGATATACAGGGACACGGAGGCAATACCGGACGATGCGGGATATTATTCCCTGATCATATTGAAGGAATCGCGGAAAAATGACTGAACAGCGGGATATGGGAAAAGAGAACGGCGGATTTGCGGCTGACTGCCGGATAAGCATGCTGGGCATTGATTATGAAAGCGCTTCTCTTGAAATCAGGGAGAAATTCTCTTTTCTGCATGCGGCTTCCGAAGAAGCAATGCGGAAAATCAGAGAGGAAACGGGTTCGGACGGGCTGATTCTCCTGTCAACCTGTAACCGGACCGAATTATACTGGTACGGAGAAAAATCCGGTCTCTATCCGAATCTGTGCAAAATTAAGGGCCTGGATGCGGAGAAGTACAGGAAATACTTTACTTTCCGTAAGGGAGAAGCCGCGGTAAGACATCTGTTTATGCTGAGCTGCGGAATGAAATCTCTTATTACGGGGGAAGACCAGATCCTGTCGCAGGTCAGAGATGCCAGGATGCTGGCGCGTGAATGCGGCGCTTCGCATCCTGTTCTGGAGACCCTGTTTCAGAAAGCGGTAACAGTCGGAAAAGAGGTACGGACGGAGTTTACCTTTGCGCACGGGAATCATTCGGCGGCTGAAACGGCAATTGCATTTCTGAAAGGAAACGGATACCGTATAAAGGGTGAGAAATGCCTTGTGATCGGCAACGGCGAAATGGGAAAGCTGACGGCGGATATTCTGGTAGGGGAAGGCGCTTCAGTAACCGTGACGGTGCGTCAGTATCACAGCGGAATGGTCTGTATTCCGGAAGGATGTGAGCGTATCAATTACAGTCAGCGGTACGAAATGCTCGGAAGCTTCCGTTATATTTTTTCTGCAACGTCCAGCCCGAATCTTACCATAACGAAAGAAGAGGCGGAAAAAAGCGGCTTAAGGGCAGGGCAGGTTTTTGTGGATCTGGCAGTGCCGCGGGATATTGACAGAGCAGTCGCTGACTGCAGGGGAGCGGTTCTCTTTGACATTGACGATCTTAACGTTGAGCGGCAGTCCGAAGACATGAAGAAACAGCTGCAGCAGGCGTCCGAAAGAGTTGAGACCGCAGTCCGCGAATTCTGCAACTGGGAAAGCTGCAGGGACCTGCTTGACCGTATCCGGGATGTGAGCGGAGCCGTGGGGGAACAGGTCGACTGGAGGGCACGGGGCGTTTATCATAACCTTCCGCTGGAACAGGAAAATACCCGGCTTCTGTCAGAGGGAATCTCGGAAGCAGCGGAAAAAGAAACGGCTAGGATGATTTTTCTTCTGAAAGATCATATGGGTACGGATACACTGCGGCAATGCCTGGACATCTGGCAGAAGGATGTAAATGAAAGAAAATAAAACAACTTACTTTCCGCTCTTTGTGAATATGAAGAATAAGAAGGTCCGGGTCTACGGGGCCGGAATAATTGCGGCAAGAAGAATACGGATTCTCATGGACTTTGATGCAGAGATATCTGCGGTCGCGCCTGAAATAAAGGATGACGTAAACAGGCTTGTAAACGTAAAGACAGAGAAAAGGGCTTTTGTTACGGGAGAAATTGAAAACGAAATCGGAACAGAGCTTCCGGATTTTGTCCTTGCGGCAACGGATGACCCTGCGGTCAATGCGGAAATCTGCCGTGAATGCCGCCACAGGAATATTTGGGTGAACAATGCTTCCGATCAGGAACAGTGCGATTTTTTCTTCCCTGCCGTTATCCGGGACGGGGATCTGGTGATCGGGCTTACTTCGGGCGGACATAGCCACAGCGGAACAAAGACGGCCGCTGCCCTGATCAGAGAGACGCTGCGGGAAGCAGCAGAGGCGGAAAACAAATGAAGAAAGTCATAGCGGGAAGCAGGGAGAGCGAACTGGCCGTCATCCAGACGCGTATCGTGACGGATTATATCGAGTCGCACAATCCGGGAATGAAGACAGAGATCCTGAAAATCAAAACTTCAGGCGACAGGATTCAGGACAGGAAACTTGAGGAAATCGGCGGGAAAGGGCTGTTTATCAAAGAACTGGATGAAGCCCTGAGAAACGGAGAAAGCGATTTTTCGGTACACAGCCTGAAAGATATGACGATGTCCGTGCCTACGGATCTTCCGATCCTCGGATTTTCCGAAAGAGAAGATGCAAGGGATGTTCTGGTCCTCCCGCAGGGAATGACGGAGATCGATTTTTCGAAACCTTTCGGCTGCTCAAGCAGCCGGCGCATACTGCAGCTGGAAAAGCTGTATCCCGGGGTAAAAACAGCGAGCATCCGCGGGAATATCCTGACTAGACTGAAAAAGCTTGATTCGGGTGGGTACGGTGCCCTGGTCCTTGCGGCAGCCGGCCTTATACGGCTGGGCCTTGCGGACCGGATCAGCCGGTACTTCAGCCTTGATGAGATGATCCCTTCGGCGGGACAGGGAATTCTGTGCGTTCAGGGGAAAGCCGGAATTGACTATTCCTATCTCAGCGGTTTCTTTTCAGACAAATCGGCAGCGGAAGCCACGGCGGAGCGCTCATTTGTCAGATATCTGAACGGAGAATGCACTTCTCCCATTGCGGCGTATGCATGGATATGCGACGGCCGGATGCATCTGCGCGGACTTTATTTTGATGCAGACACAAAGAAGAGCGTGACAGGCACCATCTGCGGGCCCGCGGAGAATGCCTCCCTTATCGGGATACAGCTTGCCGAATGCCTGAAAAATGCTGACCGTGATCTGACGGAAGAAATGAAGTTTAGTGCCGGGAAGGTATGGCTTGTCGGGGCAGGACCGTCTGATCCCGGCCTTATGACCGTCCGCGGAAGCGGTGTTTTAAGCCGTGCGGATACGGTCGTATTCGACAGCCTGGTCGGTACGGAAATACTGAACATGATTCCGGAAACAGCCGAAAAAATAGATGTCGGGAAACGTGCCGGATGCCATAAGAAATCACAGACGCAGATCAATGAGATTCTTCTTGAAAAAGCGGCCTCCGGGAAAAAAGTTGTCCGACTCAAGGGAGGAGATCCCTTCCTGTTTGGAAGGGGAGGCGAAGAACTGGAACTGCTTCATGCTAACGGCATTCCTTTTGAAATCGTTCCCGGTGTTACTTCCGCCATAGCGGTTCCCGCTTATAACGGAATACCGGTCACGCATCGCGACTATGCTTCCTCCGTACATATCATAACAGGCCATAAGCGTGACGACCGGGAATCCGATATTAATTTTGAGGCTCTTGTGCAAACAGGGGGAACGCTGGTGTTCCTTATGGGCGCAGCTTCTCTTGAGGATATCATGACAGGTCTTCTCAGGGCGGGAATGCGTCCGGATATGCCGGCTGCTGTTCTGGAGAAGGGTACCGGTGCGTGTCAGAAGCGGATTGCCGCAGATATCAGGACGCTCTCTGAGAAGGCCGGAGAGCAGGGCATAGAGACGCCAGCCATTATTGTTGTCGGAGAAGTGTGTCAGCTGGCCGATGATTTTGCCTGGTACGAAAAAATGCCGCTTTTCGGTGAGAAAATTATTGTGACGAGACCGAGAGAACGTAATTCTTATCTGACCGAAAGACTGAGGGACCTGGGGGCTGAAGTAATCAGCCTTCCTTCTGCGGAAACACTGCCGGTACATGATCCCGCAGAACTGGCGGATATTGCGAAAGCATTATCGGTTATTGAAGATTATGACTTTCTTGTCTTTACCTCCCCCTACGGTGCTGTCCGCTTCTTCGACCTGCTGAAGGAAAACGGTGTGGATATACGGAAAATCGGAAAAGCCCGTCTGGCGGCCATCGGAAAAGCAACCGCGAAGGAAATTACGGAACGCGGGATGACAGTCAGTATCATGCCGGAAGAATATGACGGGGGATCACTCGGCAGAAAGATCGCGGCATCCCTGAAAGGGGGAGAAAGAATCCTGATTCCGCGTGCGGCGTCCGGTTCCCGGGAGCTGACCGATGAAATTAAAAAAGTATCCGGAGTCACCGTGACCGATCTTCCGATTTATGAAACGAAAATTCCGGAGATACCTTCCTTTACGGAGGAACAGCTTGCGGACGGACACGTAACAATGGTGATGTTTACCAGCGCTTCCTGCGTCCGGGGCTTTAAGGCTGTTCTGCCCGATTTCGACTGCTCGGAATTTACGGCAGTCTGCATTGGCAGACGGACCGCGGAAGAGGCCGAAAAATATCATATGAAGACCGTTGCTGCGGCTCATGCGACAATGGACGAAATGATAAAGTGCGCGCTGCAGGTACATGGCAGCCGGCAGCAGGATAAATCATGAGGCATACGGCTGTAGAAATCCAGAAAGAAAAGCCGGAAAATGAAATCAGGAGGAACAGAGAGATATGATCATAAGGCCCAGAAGACTTCGTCAGGATGAACGTTTGAGAAAGATGGTCCGTGAAACCAGGGTGGATCCGTCGTCTCTGATATACCCTATGTTTGTAAGAGAAGGGGAAAACATAAAAGAAGAAATTGATACAATGCCCGGACAGTACCGTTACAGTGTCGACCGGATGGGAGAACAGCTTGAAAGCCTGCTCAATGCAGGAGTCACAGGGGTAATCCTTTTCGGAATTCCCGCAGTGAAGGATGAGACCGGGAGCGGGGCTTACGCGGAAGACGGCATCGTGCAGAAAGCTTTCCGCTATGCGAAGGAGCATTATCCGGGAATGTATATGATCGGGGATGTCTGTATGTGCGAATATACATCACACGGACACTGCGGAGTTCTGTGCGGAAATGACGTGGATAATGACCGGACGCTGGAGCTCCTGGCCAGGACGGCTCTTTCTCAGGTTCAGGCGGGTGCGGATATGGTAGCCCCTTCGGATATGATGGACGGGCGTGTTGCGGCCATCCGCAAAATTCTGGATGAACATCATTACGAAAAGACACCGATCATGTCCTATGCCGTAAAGTTTGCTTCCGCTTTTTACGGACCTTTCCGGGAAGCGGCAGGTTCCGCTCCGAAATTCGGAAACAGAAAATCATATCAGATGGATTTTCATAACCGCCGCGAAGCCATGAAAGAGGCACTGCTGGATGTTGAGGAAGGTGCCGATATTATCATGGTCAAGCCGGCCATGGCATACGGAGACCTGATCCGCGAAATCAGGGATCAGATTACGCTGCCGGTAGCTGCCTACAGCGTAAGCGGAGAATATTCCATGATAAAAAGCGCAGCTTTGGCAGGCTGTATTGATGAGGAAGCCGTCATGTGCGAAGCGGCCGTTTCCGCTTACCGTGCCGGAGCGGATATCTATCTGACCTATTATGCAAAAGAGCTGGCGCAGTGCATGAAAAAAGGCAGGATAGGATGATGACAAATTCCGAGAGACTTTTTGAGGCAGCGAAGAAGGTCATGCCGGGAGGAGTCAATTCTCCGGTCAGGGCTTTCGGTTCCATAGGCTCGACTCCGAGATTCGTCGCAAGGGCGGACGGCAGTCATATGTGGGACGAAGACGGAACGGAATACATTGATTTCATCGGATCATGGGGACCGATGATCCTGGGACATAATTATCCTGCCGTCAGGGAAAATGTACAGAAGGCTTGCGAAAACGGCCTGAGCTACGGGACAGCCACGGCTATAGAGGTGAAAATGGCGGAACTGGTCTGCAGCCTTGTGCCTTCCGTTGAAATGATACGTATGGTCAATTCGGGAACGGAAGCCGTCATGAGCGCAGTCCGTGCGGCCAGAGGCTTTACGGGAAGAGACAAGATCGTGAAATTTGCCGGCTGCTATCACGGACATTCGGACGGACTTCTTGTTGCGGCAGGTTCGGGCGTCATGACAGCCGGGATACCGGACAGCCTCGGGGTGCCTTCAGCAATGACTAAGGACACGCTGGGTGCGGAATATAACAACATCGACAGCGTACGCATGTGCTTTGAAAAATTCCCGAAGGAGATAGCTGCTGTTATTGTGGAACCTGTGGCAGCCAACATGGGAGTGGTTCTTCCGGAAAAAGGTTTTCTGGAAGGGCTTCGGGAACTGTGCAGTGAGTACGGCGCCCTGCTGATCTTTGATGAAGTCATTACGGGCTTCCGCCTCTCCCTCGGCGGCGCACAGGAATATTTCGGGATAAAGCCGGATCTTACGACGTTCGGGAAGATCATCGGAGCGGGAATGCCTGTGGGGGCTTACGGCGGACGAAGGGAAATTATGGAAATGGTCGCCCCTCTGGGAAAAGTCTATCAGGCCGGAACCTTAAGCGGCAATCCGCTCGCCATGACGGCAGGATACACGCAGCTTTCCGTTCTCCGGGATAATCCGCAGTATTATACCGAACTGAACAGACGGGCGGATAAATTCTTCGGAGACATAGAAACGCTCCTGAAAGAGAGACATCTGCCGTGCCGGGTAAATCACATCGGTTCGCTGGGAAGTATTTTCTTTACGGACAGTCCGGTCAGGGATTACGCATCCGCGAAGAAATCCGACACAAAAGCGTTCGGCATTTACTGCAATAAAATGTTCGACCGTCATATATATGTTGCTCCTTCCCAGTTCGAGGCCATGTTTATTTCCATGGCGCATACGGAGGAAGACCTGAAACAGGCGCTGCATGCAATGGAAGAATCACTTCCGGATCATCATATTCAGGAGAAATCATAATGGCGGACAAAAGACTGTGGATTACGGGGATAGGTCCGGGAAGCCGGGAAGAGATGACGACGGAAGCAGATCAGGTGCTTCGGGAGGCGGATGTCGTTGTCGGCTATCAGGTTTATACGGAGCTTATCAGGAGGGAATATCCCGGCAAGAAATATCTGACGACTCCGATGACGCAGGAAATCAAACGCTGCGCCATGGCCCTGGAAGAGGCGGAGAAGGGACAGAAGGTTGTGATGATCTGCAGCGGGGACGCGGGCATTTACGGAATGGCATCTCCGATCCTTTCTCTTTCCCCGCAGTATCCGGATGTGGAAATCACAGTTCTTCCCGGCGTGACGGCAGCATCGAGCGGCGGCGCCATTCTGGGAGCTCCGCTGTCGCATGACTTTGCGGTGATCAGTTTGAGCGACCGCCTGACGTCATGGGAAACGATTGAAAAGCGCCTGAGAGCGGCGGCGGAAGGGGATTTTTCAATCTGTCTTTACAATCCCGGAAGCAGGGCAAGAAAGGACTGCCTCCGGAAAGCCTGCAGGATACTCCTTGAGAAAAAATCGCCCGGTACGGTCTGCGGGATTGTGAGAAATATAGGACGCGAAGGGGAAAGTGCCGCCGTTCTGACGCTGAAGGAACTGCAGGATACACAGGCGGACATGTTCTCGACGGTTTTTATCGGGAATTCGGAAACGGAAAAGATAGGGCCGTATATGGTTACGCCGAGAGGATATCATATCAATGGATAAGGGGATCATGCTTTTTGCCGGTACTGCGGAAGGCCATCTGCTCTGCCGGTGGCTTAAGAAAGAGAAAATCCGTACGGATGTTTTTACGGCAACGGATTACGGAACGGACATTCTCCGGGAAGACGGACTGGAAAACATCAGCGGAATGATCCTTCATGCAGGACGCCTTTCGGAAAAAGAAATGACTGACCGTATGAAAGAACTTCAGCCCATGTGCATTGTGGACGCGACTCATCCTTATGCCGAAGAGGCAACCGCCAATATCCGGCATGCGGCAGCGAACGCGGGAATACCCTGTCTCCGACTTCTGAGGGAGGAAAGTGAGATACCGGAAGGAAGTACGGAAAGAGTCCCGGATATGGAAACGGCTGTCCGACGCCTTAGGGAAATTCCGGGAAATATCCTTCTGACTACAGGCAGCAAGGAACTCAAGGTCTTTGCCGGGATTCCGGATTACAGAAAACGGGTTTACGCAAGAGTACTGCCGGGAACGATATCCGGGCAGCTCTGCCGGGAGGCCGGCTTTCCCGATGATCATGTTATCAGGAAACAGGGACCGTTTTCGGAAAAGGAAAATCTGGAGCTGATCCGGCAGTACGGCATTTCCTGCCTGGTCACCAAGGAAACCGGAAAGGCAGGAGGTTTTTACGAAAAGATCAGCGCGGCCCGGATAAGCGGCTGCAGGGTGATCTCCGTACAAAGACCGAAGGAAGAAGGATTCGGCATGGAGGAAGTGAAGAAGCGGATTCTTGAAATGATAAGTGAGAAAGCGGATTCCTGAACAATGCAGCAGAATGAAAACATACGGGAGCAGTGACCATGAAGAAAGAAATCCGGATTATAGGGACGGGTACAGGACAGGAACAGATACTTACAGAGGAAGCCTGTACAGCCGTAAAAGAATCACAGCTGATCATCGGTTCCGGACGCCTGCTGGAATCCTTTTCTGAAATCATCCGCGGCCGGAGAACGGAAGCCGAGTACCGGCCGAAGGAAACAGCGGAAATTATCCGACTGGCGGCGGAGGAGAAGATCGGTATTCTGGTGTCGGGCGACAGCGGTTTTTTCAGCGCGGCAAAAACGCTTCTGAAAGAGCTGAAGGAATATCAGCCCCGCGTGCTTCCGGGAGTTTCGTCGCTTTCCTTTTTTGCGGCAAGAACGGGAATCTCATGGGAGGATGCGGCTGTTTTAAGCCTGCACGGCACGGACGGGAGCCTGCTTCCGGCGGTGAAGGCAAACAGGAAACTGTTTGTACTGGCGTCCGAGGATATGAAGCCCTATTTTGAGGAACTGAAGGAAGCATCCCTTCCGGGAACAGAGCTCTGGGCAGGGGAAAACCTGGGCGGCTCCGGAGAACGGATCAGTCATGGTTCTGTCGGAGAAATGGCGGAAAAACATTACAGTCCCCTTACGGTCTTTTTCTTTCTGAATTCCTGTCCGGAAGAAAGGTACAGGACAGGACTCGACGATTCGGAATTCATCCGGGGCGATGTCCCGATGACAAAAATGGAAATCAGGGCTCTTTCAGTATTGAGCCTGAAGATCCGTCCGGATGATGTCCTGTATGATATCGGTGCCGGGACAGGTTCGGTATCGGTCGAGATGGCTCTCTGCGCGGAACGGGGAACAGTATATGCCGTCGAATGCGCTCCGGAAGGAATAACGCTTATAGAAGCAAACAGAAAAAAATTCGGTCTTCACAACTTAAAGACCGTCTGCGGAACCGCGCCGGAAGCATTGAAAACCCTTCCCGTTCCGGATGCGGCTTTTATTGGCGGAAGCCGGGGAAAACTTAAGGAGATTGTGGAATTCCTTCTCGAAAAAAATCCGGAGATCCGCATCACCGTGAATGCCATTGCGCAGGAGACGGCGGCGGAAGCTCTGGAAATCATGGAAGACAGAGGAATGGATCCTAAGATCATACAGATCAATGCAGCCAGAGGAAAAAAAACAGGCAGGCTTCATATGATGACAGCACAGAATCCGGTTTCTGTCATTTCAGGACAGGGAAAAGGCGTTCAGAATGACCGATAATCATCAGTGCAGCAGGGTGATGCTGGCGGGAACCGGTTCCGGTTCCGGAAAAACCACGATGATGTGTGCCCTTCTTTCCGCTTTCCGGAAAAGGGGGATTTCCCTCAGCGCCTTCAAATGCGGTCCGGATTACATTGATCCGATGTTTCACAGCCGCGTACTTGGTATTCCGTCCTACAATCTTGATCCGTACTTTACGGACCGGAAAAAGATGCGGGCTCTTCTGGCTGCGCACGGGGAAGGAAAGGAACTGTGCCTGATCGAAGGCGTCATGGGGTATTACGACGGGATAGGATTTACCAGCAGACGCAGCAGCTTTTCCGTTGCGAAAATGACGGATACACCGGTAATTCTGATCGTGGACTGCCGCGGAACGGGATGTTCCGCAGGAGCAGTTCTGCAGGGATTCAGGACATACCGGAGGAACAGCCGGATTGCAGGTGTCATTTTCAACCGCATGGCGCCATCTCTTTATCCGGAGGCGGCTGCTTTTGCCTGTAAGAAGGGAATCCGTCCCCTCGGATATCTTCCCTGCAGTAAGGATTCTGTTCTGGAGAGCAGACATCTGGGACTTGTTCTGGAACGCGAGATCCCGGATTTCAGGAAGAAGATGGCAATTCTGGCTGACGCGGCGGAAAAAACCGTTGATCTCGACGGAATTCTGGAACTCGCAAGAGGGGCTGTCCCTCTGCGGGAGTGGAAAGAGGCGAAGCGCAGCGTGTCCGTGCAGGCAGGAATGCCGGAGAAGGAAATCCGCATCGCAGTCGCGGAGGACGATGCCTTCTGTTTTACCTATGCCGATAATATTGAAATTCTGAAGAGCCTGGGATGCCGGATCCTGTACTTCAGCCCGCTGCATGACCGCTGCCTTCCGGAAGGAACAGACGGCCTGATCCTTTCCGGCGGATATCCGGAGCTTCATGCAAAAGAGCTTTCGGAAAACAAAGCCATGAGAAAGGAAATTGCGGGTTGTATCCGAAGGGGCATTCCCTGCATTGCGGAATGCGGTGGTTTTCTTTATCTGGGGAAAAGACTGGAATCGGCAGAGGGGAAGACTTTTCCGATGGCCGGCGTGCTTCCCTGCTTTTTCAGAAAGACGGATCATCTGCAGCGTTTCGGGTATATGGAAATGACAGCGTCCGCGGACTGCCTGATCGCCAGAAAAGGCGAAAGCATCCTGGCACATGAATTTCATTTCTGGGACACGGATCATACGGGAGACGGTTTCGTGATCCGTCAGGCAGGAAAGGATAAAACGTTCCGCGAGTGTTACGTCAGCCCGACGCTTTATGCCGGATTTCCCCATCTCTATTTTTACGGAAACGGAAGCACTGCAAGGCGCTTTGCGGAAGCCGCCCTTACCTGTGCGGAAAAAAGAAGGAGCAGAAAAAATGGCGAGGAATCTGATGATTCAGGGAACCATGTCAAATGCGGGGAAAAGCATAATCACAGCAGGAATCCTGCGCATATTAAAGCAGGACGGCATTAAGGCCGCTCCGTTTAAATCCCAGAATATGGCTCTGAATTCTTTTGTGACGAAAGAGGGACTTGAGCTGGGGAGGGCCCAGGCGATGCAGGCGGAGGCAGCCGGGATTGAACCGCTTTCCTGCATGAATCCCATACTCCTTAAGCCGACATCGGATACGGGGACACAGGTGATTGTTAACGGTAAGTCTGTCGGCGACATGTCGGCGGAGGAATATTACGGCTATAAAAAGAAACTGATCCCGGTCGTCATGGAAGCCTACCGGAAACTTTCCGGAATGTATGACGTGATCGTCATTGAGGGAGCGGGCAGTCCGGCCGAGATCAATCTGCAGGAAAATGATATCGTGAATATGGGGCTTGCCAGGATGGTCGACTCGCCTGTGCTTCTGGTCGGAGATATCGACAGGGGCGGGGTCTTTGCACAGCTTCTGGGAACCGTTGAGCTGATGGAGGAAGAAGACAGAAAGCGGATACGCGGCTTCATCATCAACAAGTTCCGGGGAGATCCGGAAATCCTGAAGCCGGGACTGAGAATGTTCGGGAAATACTGCAGCATCCCGTTCGCCGGGATAGTGCCGTATCTCCATCTGAATATTGACGAAGAGGATTCGCTTTCCGAAAGACTGCATTCCTTCCGGAAGACATCCGGTGCTTTTGACATTGCCGTAATACGGCTTCCGCATATCGGCAACTATACGGATTTTGCGCCTCTTGAAAGCCGTCAGGACTGTTCCGTCCGGTATGTCAGCCGGAAACAGGAACTGGGAACTCCTGATATCGTAATGATTCCGGGTACGAAGAACACCCTGGACGACCTGAGAAAGATAAAGCGGGAAGGACTTGCGGATGCTGTCATTTCTCTTTATAAAAGCGGGATCCCGGTGTTCGGAATATGCGGCGGATATCAGATGATGGGAACGGAAATTTCGGATCCCGAAAATATGGAAGGCGGAGGAGAGGAAGAGGGACTTGGGCTTCTTCCCATGAAAACGGTTTTCCGGAAGGAAAAACTGACAAGCCAGATGTCCGCAAAAGTCAGCCGTGAGCTGACCGGTTTTTATGAACCGTTTTCGGGAATCGGCTGCCGCGGATACGAAATCCATATGGGGAGCGCCGAATACGGGGAAGGCGTTAAGTGCTTCAGCACGGCGGAAGACGGAAGAATGAACGGATGTTTCTGCGGTAATGCCGCAGGAACCTATCTGCATGGTTTTTTTGATTCGGCGGAAATTTCCGATGCGCTTGTCAAAGCTCTTTGCAACAACAGCCGTAAGCCGGATCCCGAACGGACATGCAGCCGGGGAACGGTGAAAGCCGGGACGGAGCATGAAGACATTTCGGTAATCCATTCGAAAGAATACGAACGTCTGGCGGGTGTGCTCCGGAAATCTCTCGACATGCCTTTCCTGTACAGCCTTATTAAATGATTGTAAATTATCCCAGAGGTAAAACGGACTTGAACAGTTGATATAATTGCAATATAAACTGTTGGATTCGTTGTAAACAGAACACGATAAGCGTTGAAATCTTTGACTGCTCTACAGTTGTAAAATCAAGTGAGAAAATCAGTAATATATAGCTTGACATTTGAACGTACGATATCTATAATTACGACTAATTTCATTGATTAAATGATGACGAAGAGGTCAGCAAGTTACCAGATGCTGGCCTCTTTTTTTACTGATATTTGTTAAAATAATAACATCGCAAACTGAAATGGTCGAACGGCAATAAAGAATAAAAATTGATTCATAACAGGAATGAAAAAGCATATGAGTTACCGGCATACGTGTTATGAAAAATCCTTCAACATATGATATCTTGACTTTTTTATCGCGTATAGTATGATAAAAATCAAGAGATAGTAATACTAATAATGATGTAAATGAGAAATAGGTATTACTAATAAATTCTATGGAATGTCGGTGTAATGCCAGCCTACGGAAAGGAAAAGGCATATGCAACGGAAAAAAACATTCTATCTGACATTTGATGGGGCAGTTAATCTGCCTAATACATTGAAAATTCTAGAGGCACTGCAGAAAACCAATGTTCTGGCAACATTTTTTGTAGAGGGGCAAAGGATTACCGGTCACGAAGATATTCTTCGGAAAATGGCGGCTGCGGGGCATCACATAGGGAACCATTCATTTCATCATCCTGATTTTGATACGATTTCAGCGGAAGAATGCTTAGAAGAGATTAGCAGCACGGACCAGGCACTCAAAGAAGTGCTGGGTTTTAGAACCATGCTTGTGCGTCCGCCGTGCGGAATTTTACCTGATGACCGGAGAGAACTGCTTGAAGATGCCCATTATAAGATCTGTTTATGGTCGATCAGCGTAAAAGACTGGCTGGGACCAGATTCCAGTGCCGTTGCGGACCGTACGATATCGCTTGCCGGAGCGGATACTGTAACAGCCGTTTATCATGATCATATCAACTGGACTGCGGACACTGTATTGAAAATAGTACCTCGACTCAGAGCCATGGGATATTCCATTGAGCCAATCCCCTATGATTAAATCAATACCGAAGCTGAGAGGTGAGAGTATGCAGGCAGACGAGATCCTGAGATTTGAACAGATCAGTAAATTTTTTCCCGGAGTGGTTGCAAACGACAGAATCAGCCTTTCAATCCTAAGAGGGGAGATCCATACCCTTTTAGGGGAAAACGGCGCAGGAAAATCTACGTTGATGAATATTTTATACGGATTGTATGAAGCGGATGAAGGACGTATCTTTTTTGATGGAAAGCTGGTAAAGATATGTTCACCGAATGATGCTCTCAAGTATGGAATTGGAATGATTCATCAGCATTTTATGCTGATTCCGAATTTTACTGTATGGGAGAATGTAACGCTGGGACAGAATAAAACGATTGTAATGCCGGTTGAAGAACTGAAAAGAAAGGTTTCCGAAGCCGCCGATAAAATGCATATTCAAATTGATCCTTCCCGGAATGTCGGAGAGCTTCCGATTGGCATGCAGCAGAAAGTGGAGATCCTTAAAGCAATTTACCGTGGGTCCAAGCTTCTTATTCTGGATGAGCCGACGTCGGTTCTGACTCCGCAGGAGAGCGAGGAACTTTTTATTACATTACGTCAGCTGAAGAAAGACGGCTGCACCATTATTTTTATCTCACACAAAATGCGCGAAGTGATGGAAATTTCTGATCGGGTATCCGTTCTGCGAGATGGAAAGTTAATACAAACCCTTGAAAGGAAGGATTGTACGCCTTCTGTTCTTACATCACTGATGGTTGGAAGAAATGTCAATCTGAATGTTATAAAGACACCGGCGAAGACGGGGGATGTCCGTTTGGAAGTGAAGCATCTGTTTGTTAAAGGGGAGACTGTTGCAAGCAGCGTAAGGGATATCAGTTTCTGTGTACGAAGCGGTGAAATCGTTGGGATTGCCGGCGTAGATGGCAATGGTCAGAATGCGCTTTCGGGCGCAATCGCTGGGATAATCAAAGCTGATGCCGGTACCATTCTGTTTGATGGAAAGGACGTGACTGAAAACAGCGTGCGAAAGCGGAATAATCTTGGCTTTTCTTATATTCCGGCAGATCGGCGAGGAGAGGGACTGACTCTGGATTTCAAGCTTTACGAGAATGCATCGCTTACACAATATTACAGGCGGCCATTTTCCAGAGGGGGAATCCTGAGTCTCAGGGGAATGCGGGAAAGAGCTATTGATTATATTCGTGAATTCAGTATAAAGGCACCGGGGCCTGACGTAGAGATGTGCAATTTATCCGGAGGCAATCAGCAGAAACTGGTGCTTGCCCGTGAAATGTCGAAGAAACCAAATGTATTTCTGATCGTTCAGCCAACTTGGGGTCTGGATGTGAGTGCATGTGCTTTTGTATATGAAAAAATTATCCAGGAACGTGACCGTGGCGCAGCAATTCTGCTGATTTCCACGGATTTGGAAGAAGTACGGAGTTTGTCTGATCGCTTACTTGTCATTTATGAAGGCAAGATAAGGGGAGAAGTAGATCCTGCATCTGCAAAGGTGGAAGAAATCGGCTATATGATGGCCGGTTCCGAAAACTAGTTCAATATAAAAACAGATAAGGAAGCGAGGAGGAGAAAACATGAAAATGAAAAAAGTTTTAGCGGTTATGGTGAATCTTACTATGGTGGCTTTACTGGCTGGATGCGGAGGAAATTCTTCATCATCTTCTACAACTGCAGCGGCAAAAAGCGCGGCATCTGCTGTGGCAACTGAAACTGCTGCTGCATCGCTGAACGAAACTGTGGCTGCCGCAGCTTCTACCGGTACTGGAAAGGTGAAGGTTGCATGGATCTGCGAAGGAATCCTGACAGATAACGGATGGAACGCAGATGGCTATAAAGAAATGCAGGAACTTGCAACGAAATATAATCTTGATGTCAGCTATCAGGAAAATGTAGGCAAGACAGAAGCACCGGATGTGATCCGGAATTATGCAAGCGAAGGATATAAACTTGTTATTGATAATGAGCAATATCATTGTGAAATCATGGCTGAAATAGCTCCGGAATTTCCGGATGTGACATTTGCCTGTGTAAATGGATATGTTTCCGCTGATAATATGATTGCCATAACCGGAGATATGTGGCAGCATATCTACCTTGCAGGTGTCATGGCAGGGAAAGTAACAAAGTCAAATAAATTAGGCCTGATCACCTATTCAACGGATTCAAGTTCAGCACTTACCATGCTTGCCGCACTCAAAGCGGGTGCACAATCTGTTAACAGTTCTGCAGATGTAATTCATGTCGCCACAGGAAGTTTCAGTGACCTGGAGGCGGGAAAAGAAATGTGCACAAGCCTGATAGATCAGGGATGTGATGTCATTTTCTGTAATTCCGGGGATTGCAATGTCACCGTTATGCAGACTTGTGCAAATAAGAAAGTCTACAGTATCGGTGCAATAGTGGATCATAATGATATTTCGGCGGATTATGTTCTTGGTTCGGCGATGCTTCCGCCGAGCAATATTCTGAAGATTATGATTTCCGGGTACATTGATGGAACGCTGAAAGGTTCCGCAAAACCCATTGTCATGGGGATTAAGGAAGGATGCGAAGAATTTCGTGTGAATCCCACCATGAAAGGCAAGCTTGATCAGTCTGTGTTTGATGCACTGGACAAGGCCACCAAGGGAGTCGAAGACGGATCCATTAAGGTCGAACTTCCAAAAACTTCAAAATGATTGATTGAGCAATTTTTGCTCTGGCAGATTTTTTCCCTGTTTCACAGGCAGTATATCGGACCGGAGGTTTTGCGTGATGCATAGAGAAAAGTTTAAGTCATTTCTGCAAAAACGAAGCTTTCTGATTACCGGAGGTATGGCGATCCTTGCAATCTTTATTGCCATGGTAGTCGGTGGCATTTTGATATTTATGATCGGTATCAATCCGTTTGCTGCCTATCAATCATTTTTCCGCGGAATATTTGGAAGCGTATACGGATTTGGGGAAACAATGAACAAGTTTACACCGCTGTTATGCTGTGCACTGAGCTTTTCGCTTGCACAGAAATCCGGCTTCTTTAATCTGGGCAGTGAAGGGCAACTTTACATGGGTGCGCTTTGTTCTGTCCTTATGGCATCCCATCTTTCAGATATGCCTGCGGTTCCCGCTATCTTTTTTTCTGTTCTCGCGGGAATCTTCGGTGGTGCAGCCCTGAGTCTTGTAGCTGGTATTTTAAAGATCCTGTTTGATGCAAATGAACTTTTGACGACCATGATGCTGAATTATATCATGACATATATTATTGCATTGCTGGTAAGCGGCGCAATGAAGGATCCCCAAAGTGCGATGGAACAGACAGCATCCGTTCCGGCGAACACAAGACTGCCATCGGTTTTGACAGATTCAAGACTTCATGCCGGGCTGTTTATCGCACTTGCTGTGCTGATCCTTGTGTGGTTTCTGCATCAGCGTACAGTCCGTGGATTTGAAATGCGGCTTTCCGGCATCAATCCGAAATCAGCACATTATGCCGGCGTGAATGAAAAGCGGGCGCTGATCATCGCCATCATTGTTTCCGGAGCATTATCCGGACTTGGCGGCTCGCTTGAACTTCTCGGAAACCAGTATAAGCTGATGGATGGCTTTTCAAATAATTTTGGGTTTGATGGCATTGGAATTGCTGTAATGGGACAGTATAATCCGATCGGAATCCTGCTGTCTGCATTCCTTTTTGCGGCATTAAGGATAGGAACCAGCAGCATGCAGCGGAGCATGAAAGTACCGACGCCTCTGCTGTACATCCTGCAGGGAATTATCATTATTGCTGTCATTGTCAGTAATTATTATGTCAGGCGCATAAAGGATTCCCTTGTGGAAGGGAGGCCCGTAGGATGAAGACATCCCTGATCGATACAGTACTTGGCATGGCTGTTCGTATGTCAACTCCTTATCTGTATGCTGCACTTGGAGGACTCATTTCACAACGCTGCGGGGTATATAACTTTGCCTTGGAAGGAATGATGCTGGGTGGGGCATACTTTGGATATCTGTTTGCACTACTTTCCGGTAATCTTTTTGTTGGTATACTGGGTGCGATCCTGTTTGGCATGCTTTCCGGATGGCTTCTTGCCTTCATTGCCATACGATTTGGTGTCAGTCAGATGGTAGTCGGACTCGGCATGAACACGCTCTATCTTGGAATCACCAGTTTCTGTTCCAGGCTTATGAGTACTTCGAAAACAGACAGTGCACTTCCGGTATTACTCAAAAACGTCGGTCCGGAAACGCTGCAAAAGATCCCGGTGCTCGGAAGTCTCATTTTTGGTCAGAACAGCATGACTTATCTGATCATAATTCTTTTTATCGTCTATGGATGGTTTATCAGAAAGACCGAAAAGGGGCTTTCTCTTCGGGCAGTCGGTGAAAATCCTGCTGCCGCGGAAACCGCAGGAATAAATGTATTTCGATATCGGTATGCTGCAGTGATTTTGTCTGCTGTACTTGCCTCAATGGGAGGTGCATTCCTTACATTGACGCAGGTAAACCGTTTTTCCGAAAACATGAGCAACGGTCGCGGATGGATTGCAATAGCTGCAATATGCCTGGGTCGCATGTCAGCACTGGGAACATGTCTGAGTTGTTTCCTGTTTGGATTTGCGTCTGCAATATCAAATCAGATTCAGGTCCTTAATATGGGGATCCCGTATCAATTTGCACTAATGGTTCCGTATATTCTTTCAATCATTGCATTGCTCAGTGTCCGCGGCAAATCGGCAGGAAGACCGGCAGCGCTCGGGAAACCTTATCTGAAAAATCGATAATTCAGTCTGAAAGGAGTATTCTATGTCAGTGAAGCTGCTTGGTATTTGCGGCAGTTACCGCAGAGCATCCACATATGCTGCGCTGAATGCGGCTATTGAGGAAGCCGGCAAAATTCCCGGCGTGGAAACAAAGATCATTGAACTTCGAGGAAAGGATATTCATGCATGCATCGGATGTAACAGATGTCTTAAGGAAGGGAAAAATACATGTCTTTCGTTTCCCGATGACGATATGAAAGAAGTATTTGATGCATTTGGGGAAGCCGATGGATATATCATCGCATCTCCGGTCTATGGAATGGGAATTACACCTGTTCTTTCTGCGGTATTTTCAAGGTTCCGTCCGAATGCCACTCTTTCAAGGCAAAATCCGGATATAAATCTGTATAAAGTCGGAGGTGCAATTGCGGTTGGCGGTACAAGAAACGGAGGACAGGAAGCGGCTATCCAGGCCATTTTTGGAATTTATCACACAAAGGGGATCACAATTGTAAATGGTGGCTTCGGCGCCTACAGCGGAGGAGCCTTATGGAGCAGAGACATGGGGGCAGAAGGCGCTGCGGCAGACGAGGATGGTATGAAGCATGCACGTACATTGGGAAGACGTATCGCCAAAGCGGCAATTGCGATGAAAAACGGAAGATAGACCTGTTTCAGGAAGTATAAAGAACTGAAAGAATAAAAAACGGAGGTAAATATGTTCAGCGTAAATCAGGAGTCTGCAAAAATAGTACGGGAGAAAATCATTCCCAATGCGGAAATTTTAAACTGCAAGGTTCATCAGTTGAAGGATGGAGCCACGGTAATCGATATGGGTGTGGAAATGCCCGGAGGATATCAGGCGGGTCTTCTTTTTACAGAGGCGATGATTGCGGGAATGGGACGTCTTCAGTTCGGAAATTTTGTATGCGGCGCGATTGACCTGCCGTCGATTGATGTTTATATAGACCGGCCTCTGACAGCAACATTGTCGACACAGTTTTCAGGATGGAAAATAAAGGGGAAAGAGATTGATGGCTGGATTAATCCGATCGGATCCGGACCGGCAAGGGCAATTGCCCGGAATGATGTTTTTTCACAAAGCTGGGATTATCAGGACGTACACCACGAAGCAGTATTCGGTGCACAGACGGTAGAGCTTCCGGATGAAGCTGTAGCGGAAGAGATTGCACAAACCTGTAAGGTAGACCCGCAGAATGTCTATATTCTTGCAGCAAGGACCGGAAGCCTGGCCGGTTCCATTCAGATATGTTCGAGAACTGTGGAAGCAACATGCTGGCGGCTTACCAGAAAAGGATTCAATACAAAAAATATAATCAGCGGAATGGGTACATGCCCGATCGCACCGCCGATTAAGGATGAACTCAGGGCGATGGACCGCGTGAACACTGCATTGCTGTATGGTGCATCCGTACGCTATCTGGTGGATTGCCAGGATTCGGAAATTGAATCTATTATCGAAGCACTTCCTTTCAACGCATCCAGACGATACGGAGAGGAATTTATCAATTTGTTTGAAGAAGGCAAAAGAGATTTTTATATTGTTGACAAGGATGTCCATACGATTGCAAGATTCGAAATGACAAATTTGGCATCCGGACATACGTTCCGGGCCGGCGTACTGAGAGAGGATCTTATGGAAAAGTCGCTTTTTCATTGAGAAACAGGATACTCAGGCATCTTTTGCAGCCTGATAAATACAGGATTCTGTCCGGACCGCTGATTGAATTGAAATACTCCTGAAAAAGTGTAAAATGAAATAGTTTTTATATGCATTTGACACTGCACACTGAGTATGGGAGATACCATGAAAAGTACAGACTGTACGAAACAGATTTTAATGGAATGCAGAAATGGAATTTATGCGAATGAGAACAGGCTTCCACCGGAAACGGAAATTGCCAAAGAAATGGGCGTAAGCCGGACAGCCATTCGCGATTCTTTGGCCAAGCTGGAAGAGGAAGGATATATCAGCAGAAAACACGGCATAGGAACCATTATCAATCATCATGTTGTTGATATTAGCGTTCGTATGAATATGTACTGTGAATTATCTGAAATTATCCGGAGATCCAACATGACACCGCGACTGGAATATGTGAAATACGACAGCGTATTGGCAGGTCCGGAAATTGCCGGGAAGATGAAGATCAAGAAAGATGATGTAATGATCCGGATCGAACGCCTTTTCAGCGCCAACAGGAAACCGGCTATTTACTGTGAAGATTATGTCAGGAAATCCATGATTCGATTGCCGTATGAAGATAAAAAGGATCTTAAAGAACCGGTTTTTGTTTTCCTGAAGAAATATGCTGATACGGAGATGTTTATGAATATTACTGAGGTATCGGCAACGTCAGTGAATTCAGAACAATCTAAGGCATTCCGGATACCGAAGGGAAAAGCGGTTTTGAAATATATCGAGGTCGGATATGATTTCGCGGGGAATCCTGTTCTTTTTGCTAAAGAGTTTTTTTTAACGGATAAGATCAAACATATAATGTTTAAAAAAAAGAGTTTATCAGAAATCAGGTAGTGAAAGGCCATATATTATTCAAGGGACTGTTTTATCAGAAAAATATTCTCTGCTTCTATGTGAAAAGGAAAAGATTTTTTTTGTTAATAAATCAAGAAATTAAGGAGCAATCATGGATAGATTCTGCGTTTACTGCGGCAAAAAATTGAATGAAGGAGAAGTATGTACATGCATAGAAGCACAGAAACAAGCTTGGCGTGAGAAGAAAAACGAGGCAGAAATAGATGGCAAAGAATTCAATTCCCCGAATCCTGATCCTGCATATCAGGAGATAGGATCAGGAGATACGAGAAATATGCCGGATGGTGTTAAAGGACAGTTAGAACTTTTTGAAAGTATGGATTCACATCTTTATTCCATTGAAAGGGATGTGCACTTTATAAGGGTCATTGTAAATATAATTGTAGTGATTTTGGCAATTTTGTTATTTATCTATCTAAGATTTATTTATGAACTTTATTCATTGGCCAAATGAAAAAGTAATTTCAAGTTTTACATGAAAAGAAGACCGGAGAGAAGATTTTGATAAAAGAACAGTAATAATTCTCTTCCGGAATTGACGAAAAAGCGCTATATTGCGTGGAAAGAAGCCCATAAAGAAATGCAGCAAACAAACGGCTGGCTGTATTGCGCAAAAGAAAGTTCCACCCATTTAACAGATATGCTGTGAATTCATGGCGGTTCTTCTGCGCATACGATTAAAGTAATGTTACAGTAATGCCGGTTTTAAAAGGACGTTGTTTCTGAGACTTTATACAGTCCTGATAAAGCCGGTATTCTTTTGTCCAAAAGCAGTTCAGCAAGATCAAAAGGAGTTCTGCCGTTCAGACTGTCCCGTGCAGTGCTGTTGATGTGACTGGCAAGTTTACACATGTCTTCCTGAGTAAAGTTCTGCATGGTTTTTCCTTTCGGGATCACGTAGCGGATATACTCATGATTTTTTTCAATCCGTCCCTTTTGATTGGACATATAAGGATTGCAGTAGTAAACATGGGTGCGAACTTTGCCCTTACTGTTTTTTCAATTTTCTGAGTGCACCTGGGAAGAAGGATGATCAGCATAAAGCTCGATTTGCGGAAAAGGAGGGTAAGGACACATTTCCCTGCCGTACGGGTTCCTTTAACGGTATCCATTTCGACGACATCGGTATCCGGGAACATTTTCATATAGGCCTGAGAAAAGTTATACATCCGGTTTCTTTTATAATTCTGGATGCCGGTAAGGGAAGGTGCTGTGTGATAACGCTGTTTACGCCTTTTAAAACGTACACGGCGCGGCAGATCAAGATTTTTTGCCTGGAACACGCATCTGTCGAAATAGTTATATAAAGTCCTCCTGCCCTTTCATAATGAGAGGGAAGATCAGGTCGTTTAAAGCAGTCAGTATTTGCATTATTGGATTTTGTTGCATTTGGAGACGATCTGTGTATATAGTTTATGAGGATCAGAAGAGAAAATGTACTGACTGCCGGTCGTAAAAGAAGTTGGGCGATGTTAAATCATGCTGTATTGCACAAAATGCGTTAAAAACAATTTGAGCATATAGTATGGGAAGATTCATATTGGTGGGACGGAGATGACATGGAAAATCGTTGGGAAAAGCTGATGAATTTGTTAAAAAACTTTCTGTTTACAGCATGGGCTCTTTTGATTCTGGGTATTTTTTTTGGAGGAATTTACTCGACAGCAACTGATTTCGCAGGTCAACCTATTATATATATAATTATATATATATTAATCTGGATAACAGCGACCCTTATACTTGTATTTGTGTTTGCCATTATGCTGGCAATGGATTCTGTTGTAGTAAACGTTTTATTCAGTATTGCTCTTTATTTTTTGATGGTAGGAATAATCTGTCTTATTGCTAAAGGATGGGATCTTGAAAGATTCATATTTCCAGCACTTGGAATTGGGACAGCCGCACTGACTGCTGTGATCGTTGTGATTTATCATCACATGAAGGATGGTTCATTTGACATCCACGAAATATTTAATTTTCTTAGAAGAGGGAAAAGGGAAAAAAGTCAATCTCAGGACAAGAAACAATATGGAGTATTAGATGATGATGATGAATTCAGCTTTAAACCGTATACATTGAAACAACTCCAGGAAAAAATAGAAGCCAGGGCAGAAGTATGGGGAAAAGGTAATACTGAAGGTTGTCATACTATATCTGAATTTTTAATTATGGTCCATGACGAGATGTATACCAAAACGTGGCCATTTTTGTATGGATATAAATTTTATATGGATGTATTTAAACTCTCAGGTATTCCGGAGAATAAACGTGATATTCAATACTGGGCATTAGCTACAGAAAAAAACTATGAATTTTTTATAGCGGTAGTAAATATGAACAATGCCGATAAGTCTCAGGAATATCTTCATGTGAAAATGCCGCAAACATATGCGGAATATGTTCAGCAGTTTAAAGCGGAAACTTTAAAACCCTATACTGAGCAGATAGTAGAGAATTCAGCCAAAATAGGTAATAGGTAACGGGATGCCACAACCGTATATAGTACATGCTCAACGGGTTAATGCGGTAACTTAAAAACCTATGCTGAACAGATTAAAGAGAATAAAAAGATTGCTGATAATCCGGCAAGCAGAGTAAAGAAGAAATAAAAACAAAAAAGTGTTGTTGGAAACGGGCACAAAAAAATGGGACCAACGGGGCTCGAATCCAAATATCTCGTAAAAAAGCCAGTAAAATCAAGCGTTTGCAGACCCCCTCTTTTCAAAATATACAAACGATATACAAATTTTAGAGCCTGAAAGGGCCTTTTTTTGTGTGTTCAGTACCCATTATACGTGAGTTCATACCTGTTTCGCTTCTTAATCCATAAAGTCATTCATTAATATGTTTTTTAAGATTTTATTTTAAAATTTATTTCCTTGGCTTTAGATCTTTTATTTTTTGCGGTATGGCGTAATTGATAATATTAACATGAACAGCAATAAGAAGATATGGTTGCTATTTTTCTCACTGTTAGCAAGATATGATAATTTATAGATATACATCGAAACGCAATTTTAGTAATTGAAATTGGCAGTTGACTGAACATTTTTAAATACATTTGACAAAATCTTTTTCATAGCTTTTCGGCGTTTGTTAAGGCACAAATCCGAATTGGACAAAATTGTTTTTATATCTCTCAAAAGTGATTATTTTCTTCTATAAAATTCATAAAAAGTTTTACGACCATATTGTTTTCCAATGATTTATATGCAAAAACAAAGTTTGAATCCATAAAAGAGTGGTCCATGATAATAGATTTCATATTTTTTTGTGGTATTTTATACAATTTATCTTCATAAGTTATTATTATCAAATTTTCTTCTGACGATAAGAATAGTGCTTGATTTATATTATCAGTGACAATAATGTCTCCATTTTTTATAGGCGTTGAATCATAAAAATTGCTAAGTACTTCTTCCAGATGGCCTGTTCTTCTGAAATATGGTAATTCTTCCACAAGCATTACTATTCTTTGACCCTTTAATAAATCAAGAGAGAATGATTTTAAATTGGATAATGGATTATTAAAAGGTATTAAAACAGTGCAGTGAGAAATAAAAGCGGGTTTTGTTATAAAACCTAAATTACTTGCATATTTGTCCCAAATAAGAATAATATCGATAAATCCTTTATCTAATTGCGATATTAATTCATTTGAAGGATAGAATTCAAAAGAAATATTGATATCGTGGTATGATTCCTCAAATTTATCACTATAATTTTTTAACCATTCATATAGGCTATAGTAATTTACTCCAATCCGCAGAACCATCTTATTACCATTAGAATAATTTTTTAGGTCAATTAATAATGCATCATATAAACTTAATATATTTTTTATTTCATAGTAAAAGTAATGAGCGGCACTTGTTTGGTGCAGCTTCTTTTTTTGCCGTAAAAATAGTTTTACACCTAATTCTTCTTCTAATGACTGTATTTGTTGAGACATTGCAACTTGGGAAATAAAATGCTTTTTTGCGGCGCTGGTAATACTACCTTCTTCATAGACAGACATAAAATATTGTAATTTGTTAATATTCATAATTCCTCATTGTTATTTTTCAGATTATATTCGTATCATTTAGTTAACTTTAATTTTGTCAAGAAATAGAAATGAATGTCTTGATTTAAAGTATTTTAAAAAATTATATTTTGAACTTAGATCAAATTCGGAAGCCAATATTAAAATTTGTCATTAAGTTTCAAAATGCCTTTTTGTGTTTCTATGAAGTATTTTTCATGGAGATCAATAATGTAAATGTTTCAATTCCCTTGCGCTATGGTATATCCGTATAACCTTTAAAAACGATAAATAAAAGTCTTTATTTGACTGATGATTACCATACTAAATAAGGATATCATTATTTATAAATTAAGTCAAAATAGACATAAGATTTTCTTATGGAACAGATAACTAAATACCTATTTTACCTAATAATTTAATACGTTTATACTTCAAATGAAAGGAAGGATTTTAGAAGGTAAAATGATGAGAACAGCGAAAATAATACATGATGAAATAGTAGTATGTGATGGACACAATCATTTCATGATTGGTCTTGATCCGCTTAGAACTATTGGGAATCATAGAGTTTTTTCAGAGAAATACGCAAAAGAATTTAAAAAAGGTGGAGTCAATGTCATTACTGCCATTGTAGGTGCAGATACCCCCAGCTGTTGCGCAAATTCCGATAATCTTCAATGGGGCACATTTAAAGTATTAAATTCCCTTCTTACTGAATCAGAAGAGAGTAAAGACACTATGATGGTTTGCAAGTCTTATCAAGAAATAATTGATACAGTGGCAGCTGGAAAAATAGCCTGTATCATGGGGATTGAAGGCGGTCGCTCACTAGAGGGAAAATCCAATTATGATTCTTTAGATATACTACAAATATATTATAAATTAGGATTAAGGCAAGTACAGTTATGTGATTTTGGAAGAAATCGTATTGGGGATGGTCTAAGTACAGCTTGTACCCATGGTGGTCTCACTCCATTTGGAATAAATGTTGTGAAAGAAATGAATAGGTTGGGGATGATTGTTGATACTGCTCATTTAAATGACGAAGGATTCTGGGATGTTATTAAAACGGCTAAAGCGCCAGTTATAGATTCTCATTCTGGTGTAAAGGCAATTTGCAATACGTATTCTCAAAATATAACAGATGAAAGATTAAAAGCATTAGCAGATACAGGCGGTTTATTGGGTATTAGTGTATATGACTTGGCGATGATATCAAGAGATAAGATTGAAAAAGGAATAAGGCCAACAGTCGATGATTTTGTAAATCATGTTGAATATGTTATCAATAAAGTTGGAATTGACCATGTTGCTATGGGTTCAGATCATTTTCCGGATCATGGATTTTATCCTGTAGATGGTTGGTGTGAAGGCACAGTTTATATAGGCGTTAGAGATGATTATTATGTAAAAGATTTAAAAAATGATTCAGACTTTGAATTAATAACTGAAGGGTTATTTAAAAGAGGTTATAAGGATGAAGATATACGTAAAATAATGGGCGGAAATCTTTTAAGAATATACAAAGAAATATTAAAGTAAAAATTTAACGATAAAACGAGTAAGAAAATTTTAATTAACCACCATAAAACGGTTACATTAAAAGTAGTTGCATGGGGGACAAAATGATTAATCATGATGAAATTTTAAGTACAAAAGGTATCTGTAAATATTATCCTGGCGTACAAGCTTTGAAAGATATTGATTTTAATCTATACACAGGGGAAGTCCATGTATTATTGGGCGAAAACGGGGCTGGGAAATCAACATTTACTAAAATATTATCGGGAGCTGTAAAGTCAGACTCAGGTTCGGTATATCTGAAAGGTCAAAAGATAAATATTCATGATTGTTTTCATGCCCAACGTTTAGGCATCAGTATGGTTTATCAGGAATCACATTGTTTGCCTCTGCTTACGGTCGGAGAAAATATTTTTGGCGGGCATGAAATTAAAGGAAAGAACGGAAAATTGATTGATTGGAACAAGACATTTGCTGCAAGTAAACAATATTTGGAAATGCTTGGATGTTCTGTTGATCCCAGGGAACTTGTATCTAAACTCAACCTCGCAGAAAGACGAATGGTTGAATTCGCAAAAGCATTATCTTTAAAAGCAAAGGTTATCATTCTTGATGAACCAACTGCCTCTCTTACTGCTAAAGAAACTGAACAATTGTTCAGAGTGATAGAAAAACTCAAAGCACAAAATGTTGGCATAATATATATTTCGCACAGATTAGGCGAGGTAAATGAAATTGGAGACAGAGTTACTATCTTTAGAAATGGAACTAAAGTTGACACGCTTAACGTGAAGAACACCAGTGTTGATGAATTAATTGAGTTAATGGTAGGACGTCAGATGAAAAATATTTATCCATGGCAAGAAAGAAAATATGGACCCATTGCCCTAAAGGTTAATGATATCTCAGCAGCTCCATATTTTAAGAAAGTATCTTTCGAACTTCATTCCGGCGAGATATTAGGTGTGTCCGGATTAAAGGGATCCGGCAAAACAGAGTTGCTTAAAGCACTGTTTGGAGATATTTCGATTACTGAAGGAGAGGTCGAAATATTTGGAGTAAAGAAGACTATTCATAATCCAAAAGATGCAATTAAAAATGAAATGGCTTTTGTGCCGGCAGATAGAAGAAATGAAGGATTGAATCTAAATTTTGACATTATAAGAAACACAACAATAGCATCATTAAAAAAATTTTTAAAACATGGTCTTTTAAATCAAAAAATGGAGATAAAAGTAACAGAAAATTATAAAGAGAGTCTGGGTATCAAAACTCCTTCTCTAACAAAGATGGTTAAGCAGCTCAGTGGTGGCAATCAGCAGAAAGTTGTACTCGCAAAATGGCTATCTTCTGATTCAAAAATTATATTGTTTGAGGAACCGACAAATGGTATTGATGTTGGCGCCAAATATGAATTTCATCAGTTAATAGTGAATTTAGCGCAGAATGGAGTCGCTATCATTTTAATGTCTTCTGATTTACCTGAAGTAGTGGGCATGAGTGACAGAGTAATGGTTATGAAGGATGGGAATATTGCAGGGGTGATAGAACGAGATAGATTGACGCAGGAAAAAATACTTCAGCTTGCGACTTAATTTGGAGGAAGAAATGAACGTTAAAAAGCATGATATCCGGCATCTTTTTGAATATTGGAAAAATATGCGGCGTGGAGATAAAGCAACCGAGTCGACAATATTTATGGCATTTATTGTTATTATGATTGTTTTTTCTATTATTGCGCCGAATTTTTTTTCTGTATCAAATATCCGAAATGCTCTCAGACAAAATTCAGCATTGTTTTTAATTGCTTGTGGTCAAACATACGTGATTATGCTCGGAGGAATTGACCTTTCTCAAGGAAATCTTGTAGGCTTTGCAAGCGTTATATCGGCTTATGCAATGTTAAAATACGGATATTTAGCAGGAATAATTGCAGGATTGATGATCAGCATTCTATGTGGTGCAATTACTGGTGGAATTATTGTAAAGGGAAACGTGCAGCCCTTTGTAGCTGCATTGGGAATGCAATTTATCATTTATGGCATGAATCTTCTTATTAGTGGCGGAAATCCCATTTACAATTTACCCGAGGCCGTCAGTTATTTAGGAAATAAATCAATTCTTGGTATTCCTGATGCTTTGATTCTTGCCATTATTGTTGGAATTATTTCACATGTTGTTTTAAAAAAGACGATTCTTGGCAGAAGCATATATGCAGTAGGTGGAAATCGTAAAGTGTCATTCCTTTCTGGGATTTCTCCAAAGCTGATTATTTTTATTGCCTGGCTGATCAACGGCCTGCTCGTAGGCTTGGGCAGCATGATATTAATGTCACGAGTAGGAAGTGGACAACCTGCACTCGGTGGAACAGAAGTGCAGATGCAGTCAATAGCCGCAGCAGTTGTAGGCGGAAATAGTTTTGATGGAGGCAAGGGGAGTATAGTTGCAACTCTTGTTGGCACTCTTTTTATTGGGTTTCTTATTAACGGTTTGAATATTATGGGATTGAATCAATTTATAAGGGAAGTCATCATTGGAATCGTTATTATCTCTTCAGTTATAAGAAGAGAAGCAGCTATTGCTTAGGGGGGTTTAAAATAATGAAAAAGTCGAAAAATACTGTTAAAGCAATAAATATTAGATTGATTAAGTCCTCTGAGAGCCTTTTATTGATAGGATTTTTAGGGATGTATATTTTATTTTCATTTTTATATCCAACTTTTGCAACTAAAACAAATGTTCTAAAAGTACTAAAACAATCTGCCTCTCTATTTATGCTGGTATGTGGACAAACAATGGTATTACTTCTAGCAGGTATTGATTTAGCACAGGGATCTGCTGTTAGCTTTTTTAGTATAGTAGGTTCCCTCGTGATTTTAAAGTGTGGAACAGCTGCTGGAATGACTTTAACACTGATTTTGGGAGCCCTATATGGTGCTATATGCGGAAACATTATTACAAAATTTCATGTTCAACCTTACATTGTATCTCTGGGAATGATGTTTCTGCTAGAAGGCGCTACTTATATGATAACACAAACGCCCATTTCCAATCTACCGACGAGTTTTTTCTATTTGGGAGGCGCAAGTATCTTTGGAATTAATATATCCATCGTTGTATCTGCGATTATGGCGATATTGTTATATTTGTTTTTAAAATACAGCTCCACAGGTAGAAGTTTATATATAGTTGGAGGAAATGAAAATGTTGCACGGTTATCAGGTGTTCGAATATACAGAGCGAAGGTAACTGCGTGGGTGATAAATGGATTTCTCGTTTCTCTGGCAGCACTGATGATGACATCGAGGATGCAGTCTGGACAACCCTATATGGGAGGCGGAATTTCAAATGAAGCATTAGGAGCGGCAGTTATTGGGGGTACTAGTTTAGCTGGAGGGAAAGGAGGAATAATTCAGGCATTTATTGGCGTTATCATTATGTCATTTATGATCAACGGTTTAAATTTGATGGGAATTTCTACTGATATAAAAGAAGCTATTTGCGGAATTTTAATTATTATAGTTGCATGGATAGGCGCAAGAAAAATCATTAATAAATAGGAGAAGACAAATGAAAAAAATCGTTATTAGTATACTGCTTTCGTTTGCATTGATGATAGGAACTACAGGATGTGGCAGTCCGGTATCTATGGAAAATAATGTAACAAAATCATCTTCTACGAGCTCGACGGAAAATGTAAGTGAAAATAAAAACCAGGCTGTTCAACCTAAGAATGGGAAAAATTATCGCATTGCTTTCTTTCTTCCAAATGTTGGCCCGTGGTATGATGAAAAATGGTATGCAGCAGAGCAGCAGGCAAAAGAATTAGGGTTTGAAATCACCCTCTATAGCGCGGGGGGATATTCAAATGTTGATAAACAGGTCTCGCAGGTAGAAGATGCCATTACAGCAGGTTATGATGGGATTATATTACACGCATGTAGTTCATCTGCCTTGTTACCTGTTGTAAAAGAAGCTTTAAACGCTGGAATCAAAGTCATCACAACACATGTCCCGCTGAAAGAAGATGTTTGTCCGCATATATGGGAAGACCCTGAAGGAGCAGGTCAGGACTTAGCAATTGAACTTGCAAATGAAATAGGCGGCAAAGGAAAAGTGTTCATGATGAATGGACCTGCCGGGCAGCTGGAGGCCCAGAAATGTGAAGAGGGATTTAAATACATGATGAGTACTTATTTCCCGGATATTAAATTAGATGAAGAATATGTTGACCAGGAATTATCTGCCGCGCAAAAAGTAGCTGAAGATTATATCACAGCAAATCCAGATGTAAATGGAGTTTATTGTTTTGGAGCAACAAGTGCAGCAGGTGGAATGGTAGCGGCATTAAAGTCTGCAAACTATAAACCAGGCAATGTTAAAATTGTTGCGACAAATGCAATTCAAGATGATCTTCATTATATTGATGAAGGTTGGGTGCAATGGATGCAGCCTAGTTCACATATTCTTGTGGGAAAATCATCTGTTGAAAATATGGGAAAGCTGTTTAAGGGGGAAGAAATCCCGTCAACGGTTAGCATGTCAATGGTAAGTGTGAATAAGGACACAGAAAATACTTTTAACAGAAGTGGTTTTGTCTGGAGCGGAAATACCGAAGATACGAAATCATTAGTAAAATAATTTTACGGTAGCAGGAATTGATGTATTAATCCCTGCTACTATTATTAAAGAAAATATTGCAGCTATTTTGTGAATGCACAGGTGACCGGAATGCATTTAGAGGTTATTAGCGAAGATACATATTTTCTAGCGGAAAGTGCTACTTGGGACAAAAAGGATAAGTGCTATTATTTTGTAAATATATTTGATGGCGAGTTATTACAATTTTATCCACAAAACAAAAAGATATTACGGTACAAATTTGCATATTATATTTCTGCATGTTTTCTTTCTAAAACTGATGAAATAGTATTGGCGACTCAAAAAGGCATAGGAATATTTTCCCGTAATGAAAAAATATTAAATTTATTCTCACATCCAAATAAAAAGGACGAGAGTATTACTAGATATAATGACTGTAAATGCGATCCAAAAGGAAGAATATTTGCAGGAACTATGGATCTCAAAGGAAGACCTGGATATGGGAAACTATACAGAGTAAATGCTGACGGATCCTTTGAGACTGCCATGGAAAATGTAGATTATTCTAATGGTATAGTTTGGAATAGCAGGCAGATGTTTTATACCGATACTTATAGTGGAAAAGTCTATGCTTTTAACTATGATGTAGAGACCGCAAAATTTTATAAAAAGAAAGTATTGTGCAAGTTCCCGCCAGGTCAGCCTGATGGAATGGCTTTAGATGCTGAAGGAAATTTATGGGTCGCATTATGGGGCGGGTTTGGAATAGCCTGCATTGATGTTAACAGTGGAGAAGTCAGAAGAAGAATAGAGATTCCAGCACCCAATATTTCTTCAATTTGTTTTGGAGGAGATGATTATACAGAAGTGTTAATTACAACTGCGCAAAAAGATTTAACAAAGCAACAGTTGAAATCATATCCTCAATCAGGAAGTGTTTATATTGGTAATATTGATACAGTAGGAAAAGACTTTTATAGATTTGAAAGATGATGATTGTGTATTAATACATTTACAATAAGAATGAGAAAACATGAATATTTTAACATTGGATTACGGAACATCCAGTATGCGAGGGATACTTTTTGATGAAAAAGGAACAGTAGTGAATATTGTCAATTTCATTACTCCACTTACCCGCAATAATAATCAGATTGTTGAACAGGATGCAACAGTATGGATACGCGGGACGATTTACATTATTAAGAGAATCTCAGAAAAAAATCAAATCCATGCAATTTCAATCACTGCCTTTCGTTCGGCAATAATAGCGATAGACGAAGATGGAAGAGAACTTGGGCCATGTATTATGTGGCAAGACAAACGCAATGCTAACATATGTAAAAAGCTGGAAAAGTATGCTGAAACTATAAAGAGGCTATCCGGTGCCTTGCCGAATACTGTCTTTTGGGGTAGCCGAATGTCATGGATGGCTAATGAAAAAGACTCCCCATTTAGACATGCAAATAAATATGTGACTGTAGCAGAATATATAATTGGTTTAATGACTGGTATTTATAAAACCGATTATACATATGGAAGCAGAAGTAATCTTATGAACCTAGCAACATTACAATGGGATAAAAATTTGTGTGATTTATTCAATATTGACATAAGCAGGCTAAGTAATTTGATTTTACCAGGTAGTATAGTCGGATATACGAATAAAAAAGCAAAAGATATATTTGGTTGTCCTTTGAATATACCTGTTATAACTGCTGGAGGGGATCAGCAATGCAGTGCAGTTGGCTTGGGAATATTCGATGATAGTTGTTTAGAAGTAAATAGTGGCACGGGTTCATTTGTAATAGCACAATGTTCGTATCCATATACTAATAACGATGCGATATGTAATGTTTCAGCAATTAACGGATTTTATATTCTTGAGAACAATGTGATGACAAGTGCTGCAGCATTTGATTGGATTTGCGGTTTATTTGGTGAAAGCAATTTCGCTGATATAGATAAAATGATTTTCGAAACTCAAGCCGGTTCAAATGGTTTAATATGCCTTCCTTTTTTTCATGGTATCGGTTCAAGGAAACGGAATGCTAACTTACATGCAGCTTTTTTGGAGATATCTTTAAATACAACGAAAAAAGATTTTATCAGAAGTGTAATGGAAGGTATTGTTATTGAAATTTCAAAGAATATTAAGTCATTAACAAATATATTCGGTGATTTTAAAGAAATTAGGGTTTCTGGAGGGTTAACCAAAAGTTATGTGTTTAATCAAATTCAGGCAGATGTGTACGGAAAAAGAATTGTTACATATAAAAATGAACAAAGTACAGCAATAGGAGCCTTTGTTATAGCGGCTAAAACGTTGGGTATTGTATCAGATTATAAAGACGCCTTTAATCAAGTTAGAGCATCAGATCAGAAAGTTGTTTATAACCCCAATACTGAATATTCAGATATATACCAGAAGATTGCAATGCAATCTGAAGAATACTTAAATAACATGAGGAAATAAAATGAAAATTATTGAGAAAATAACTCGTGAAAAATGGATTTTAAATACATTTCCAGAATGGGGTACATGGCTTAATGAAGAAATCGATAATGAAAAAGTTGAAAACGGAACAGTTGCAATGTGGTGGTTGGGATGTACCGGCATTTGGATAAAAACTTCTGGAAATACTAATATTACAATAGATTTTTGGAGCGGGAATGGAAAACGAACACATGGTGATGGAAAAATGAAGGTTGGGCATCAGATGGCAAATATGTGCGGCGGGAGACTCATGCAGCCGAATTTGAGGGCGATTCCATTCGTGATTGACCCGTTTGCAGTAAAAAAAGTTGATGCGGTGCTTGCAACACACTACCATCAGGACCATATGAGTGCTGAATTTGCTGCACATATAATAAATAGTAAAATGACTACAACAGATGAAGAAGGCAATAAGATTCCTATACCTTTCATCGGACCTAAAAAAGCAGTTGAAACTTGGATAAAATGGGGAGTTCCTAAGGAACGATGCAAGATAGTCAGACCGGGAAATACAATTAGAATAGGAGATATGGAGATCATTGTACTTGATTCATTTGATAGGACCTGTATTGTGACAACTGACTCCACTGATTATAACAGAGAGGAACTTTCTGGCAAATGTCCGAATGATATGGACGACAAGGCTGTAAATTATCTTATAAAAACACCGGGTGGAAATATTTACCACAGTGGTGATTCACATTATTCGGTTTATTATGCTAAACACGGTAAGGACAATAAAATTGACATTGCATTTGGTTCTTTCGGGGAAAATCCTGTTGGCATACAGGATAAAATGACTTCTATAGACATTTTACGTATGGCAGAGGCCTTAAGATGTAAAGTGGTAATTCCTCTTCACTATGACGTGTGGACTAATTTTCAGGCGGACCCAAATGAGATAATGGTTCTATATAGTTTTAAAAAAGACAAATTAGATTATAAATTTCATCCATTTATATGGGCTGTTGGTGGTAAATATATATATCCAACTGATAAAAACAAAAGGGAATATCATTACCAAAGAGGATTCGATGACTGTTTTGAGGCACCTCAGAATATACCTTATCGTTCCTGCTTGTGATTGAAAAATGGTAGCTAAATATGAAAGCATATACCATAGGTTTATATGAAAAAGCAATGCCAGATAACCTTTCCTGGTTTCAGAAATTAACTGAAGCCAAGAATGCTGGCTATGATTATGTTGAATTGAGCATTGACGCAACTGAAGAAAAAATTAAAAGAATCGAAATGAATGATGAAGAAAGGCTGAATCTGATTGAAGATATGCATCGCGCAGGAATTCCGATTCGTTCATTTTGTGTGAGCGCATTAACAAAATACGCTTTAGGTGATGAGAATTCAATCCTATGTGAACGTGGAATGAGAATTCTGACAGGGGCATTGAAATTGGCTGAGGATCTTGGAGCAAGAATTGTTATGATACCGGGATATGACGTTTATTATGGTGTATCTACGCCAAAAACACAGCAGAGATTCATAAAAAACCTTAAGAAAGCAACAGAAGAAGCTGCTGCAATGGGTGTTCAGATTGGCATAGAGACAATGGAAAATTTATTTATAAATACAGTTTGGAAAGCTATGTATTATGTTAATATAATAGGATCGAATTATCTTGGCATATATCCAGATTCGGGGAATATTAAAAATGCATGCCTCTTACAGGGTTGTGATGAAAGGCAGGATATGATGTCTGGACGAGGCCATGTTCTCGCGCTTCATTTAAAAGAATCAAAGCCAGGTATTTATCGAGAAGTTGCATATGGTGAAGGCAACGTAGACTTTGAAAAATTTATCTCGGCTGCATGGGATATTGGAGTACGAAAATATGTCACTGAATTTTGGTATAAGGGTAAACAGGATTGGAAAAATGATTTGTTATCCGCTTGCTTAAAAATGCGAAATACTATTAACAGAAAATTTGATAAGGAGCGGGGATGAACGTTGAAAAAAAGATCATAGGCAATCTGAATAAATGTTACTCAATCGCACCCCTTTTTTATCAGGGGAAGAATCATATCCTAGTAGCAGCTGAAAAACACGACCGGTGTATTATGTTTGATTATTTAGGAAATGAAGAAGAAACAGTATGGACGGAACCAGGTGGAGTTATGTCTATGCAACAACTTCCAGAAACGGATGGTCAGTTCTTGGCAACAAGTAAGTTTTTTTCTCCAAATGATTCGGCAGAAGCTAGAATATTGATAGTGACCCCTATTAAAAGAAATGTCTGGGAAAAGAAAGTTCTGATAGAATTGCCCTTTATACACCGTTTTGGGATCCTAGAAAGTCATGGCAACCATTTTTTGATAGCTTGTACAATAAAATCAGAACATAAGTTTAAAGATGACTGGTCTAAACCGGGAAAAGTATATGCCTGTTTATTACCTAAAGATCTTAGTGGTTATAATGTGAATCATCAGATTCATATGGAAGTGATTAAAGAAAATATGTTGAAAAACCATGGTTTTACCACAGTATGTGAAAATGGCGAGATTTCAGCAATCATTTCTTCTGAAAATGGAATATTTATGTTTACACCACCAGAGGAACAAAATAAACAATGGGGGATACGGAAATTATTGGACCAACCGGGAAGCGATGCTGTTCTCGTAGACATGGATGGGGACGGAGAAAAGGAGTTAACCGTTATTTCTCCTTTTCACGGTGACAAAATAAGCATTTATAAAAATATAAATGGAGAATTTGAAAAAGTGTATGAATACGAAAAGCCGGCCGAATTTTCTCATTCAATTTATGGTGGAGTTATATGTGATAAACCATCAGTTGTTATAGGCCATAGAGAAGGCAACCGGGACCTGCTTATATTCACTTGGGACGCGAGTAAAAAAGAATTTAGGTCTGATATTTTGGATCACGGTTGTGGTTCCGCAAATGTATACAAGTACAATTATAATGGCTTAGATTATCTGATTTCGGCAAACCGTGAAAACAATGAAATTGCACTTTACAAATTAACGTTATGATTAAAATTATCGATTAAAGCAAGATAATGGGACGTTGCGAATAATTGTATATAACGTAGAGTTCAAAGTATAAGCCAGCTGGAACACTTATAAACATTCAGAACAGATATCTGGAATAGAAAGAGATGATTTAGATGCCGGCAGCGAGGAACGGCCCTACGACAGTAGGTATTTTTGGCTTATAGTCTTTAAGAGGATGACCATGGCGGGGACACCTATGACAATTCATCCTAATCTTGCGGCGAATCAGTTGACACTATCGGTGGCGATGTACAGCATGGAATATTTAAAAATGGTTTCTTGAGCATTATACATGGATCTTTTTGCACGTTCTTTGGCTTTTACAACGATTGCAGACATATGGTTTCCTATCGAGCTTCACACAGTGGGAAGGAATATAATTCTGACAGTATTCGCGGCAGTCATGATCCTTGCATCTGGAGCAGCGCTGGCAGCATTGCTCCTCGCACAGATTTTTAATACTGCATGCACTGTAGCTGATACAGTCATTATCATGGGAGATGCAGTCAAGGATAAATTTCCTGTTGGCTTTTATTTCTCTTGCAATAGTGGAAGGATGACGTTCGAGAGTTTCTGCGATCTCTTTGAAAGACCGGCCGCACCCCAGCAGTTGTCCGATAACAAAGCGATCAGCAGTGGTGATGTGTTTTTTGCTGTCGCCTAAATATTCTGTCATAGTGGCTCCTTTTCCACCGGCAGCCAGATATGACAATTATAGAAGTAAATAATTAGCTGTGTATACATCAAAACGCAATTTTGGTAATTGAAATTGGCTGCTGACTGAACATTTTGAAATACATTTAACGTTAAATTTTACATTTTACCTGTCATGATTTTGGCGGGCGTTTGGTGAGAAAATTAAATAAGTTGGAGCTTTAAATGAAAATTTTAAAATGTAATTGAAGGAAATGTAAGCAGAAAAATATTGGGTTAAGTTTATACACATATGGCTGAAATAATCAATCAAATAAATATTGGCAGTAATATTGGGCATGAAACCGATCACTTGATAGAACGTATTATTTTTAAGGAGATAGGACATTGTATATATTGTCGTTAAGTCGAATGGGAACATATGATTAAAATCAGAAATTGAATTTGGCACAAAGCCATTTCTGAAATGGTAGAATGAAAACGGAATGATAAAAACATACATAGGGATCAATAATCAGTGGCACAGTTGAACAGATTGGGAGGCTGAGAATAAATGAGCATATTTGGCAAAAACAAAAGCAATGATGATGTATTTGGTTTTTAAAATTTAAACTTGACAAACTAATTTAGCTATGGTACTTTTAATTTAACACAGATTTATGATTGATTTGTGTAATGATTCTGGTTATGAAAGCCAGTGCATTCATTTGCGCTGGCTTTTTTTGTGCAATTTAAACTAATTAAATCAAAGGAAGGAAGGCATATATGTCTCTTATTATTGGCTTAAATAGTGGTAGCTCGTGTGATGGAGTTGACTGTATTCTAGCTGAGATATCAATGATGAAAGATGATCAACCTTGTCCACCAAAATTTATTGATGGAATATCTTTAGATTGGCCTGATCGACTTCACAAAATGATTTGGGATGCATTTGATAATAAACTCGATTTATTTTCACTTTCAAAATTAAACTATGCAATAGGAGCATATTTCGGTGTGGCTGTAAAAGAACTACTAAAAAAGACGGGACATACAGCCGATGAAATTGAAGTGATTGGTGTAGATGGACAGCAAGTTTATTTACATCAGACAGACAGAAATAAAGCAAACGCAGTGACAGATGAGCAATATGAAAGTGATTTTGTAAATTTGTTTTTAGATGATATTTATGCATATGGTTTTTGCTTTGGCGATGGTGCAGTTGTTGCAGATTACACGGATATAAACTGTGTTTCTCAGTTTAGACCAGGTGATCATGCATTAGGAGGTCAAGGCGCTCCTTTAATGCAGTATCTTGACTATATACTTTTTCGAAATATTGAACCCACTTTAACTTTAAATATAGGTGGTATTTCGAATGTACACAAAGTTTATAGAGATAGAAGTAAGATGAGGGCTTTTGATTGTGGTCCGGGAAATATCATGATGGATTATATAGCAAAAGAATATTTCGGTATTTCTTATGATAAAAATGGAGATATTGCAGCTAGAGGAAAATGCGATGAGGCAATGCTGAGAGAATTATTAAGTGCACCTTTCTTACAAAGGCCATATCCGCGATCAGCTTGGCGTGATGATTTTGATATAAAATATTCTGAGCAAATGAAGCAAAAATATAAACATTTATCAAACGAAGATGTTATGGCAACTTACAATGCTTTTTCGGCAGAGTGTATTTGCAAATGTATAAAAGATTTTACAGATTTAAGTGATACCAAGGTTCTCTATGCAAGTGGTGGAGGCGCGTATAACAATATATTACTTAAAAATATTCAATCTCGTTTGCCAGAAAGCATGAAGGTTAAAACATCATTTGCAATTGGAATCCCGCCACAGTTTAAAGAGGCTGTGAAATTTGCAACCTTAGCCTATGCGACAATGCACTTAAGTGCGAACAATATTCCAGGTGCTTGTTGTGCAAGAAGATATGCTATTCTCGGTCATGTAGCATATGCACCAAAATATGCAAAAGGGACTAAAGACTAAATGTCGTAGGAGATATTGCAAATGATAGAATTTAAAAACATTTGTAAATCATTTTCGGGAATTCCTGCTTTAAGCAATATAAATTTTTATGCTAAATCTGGTGAAATTTTAGCACTTTTGGGGCAGAATGGGGCTGGAAAAAGCACATTGATGAAAATATTATCTGGTGCGTATCCAAAGGACAGTGGCGAGATTTACATTAATAATAAGAAAGTTGAAATTTCCTCACCCATCAAGGCGGAAAAAGAAGGAATTGGAATTGTTTATCAAGAACTAAGCGGAATTCCACATCTGTCAGTTTCTGATAACATTGTGCTTGGAAAAGACCCACATAAAGGAATATTCCTTGATAGAAGAACTCAGGATAATGTTGCAAAAAAAGCTTTAAAGAATCTTGAAGCAGAAAATATTCCACTAAGTAAAAAACTTGGACAACTGAGTATCTCTGAGCAGCAAATATGTGAAATCGCAAAATGTACAGCAAATAATCCACAAATTGTGGTATTTGATGAACCAACTACATCATTAACTAAAAATGAACGTGAAGACCTTTTTAAGATAATGGACATAATGCGTAAAAGAAATTTAACAATAATATTTGTTACGCATTATCTTGAAGAAGCAGTCAGGATGTGTGATAAATGTTTGATATTGAGAGATGGACAAGTAACATATTTCGGTACTATGAAGGGATTAGACGAGAAAAAAATAATAGATCATATGATTGGCCAGCATATGGAAAATTTTTTCCCGGAATATAAAAGCTATACAACTGATAAAATCGCGCTTGAAGTTAGCAATTTAACAGATGGAGATAAAATTAAACCTACAAATTTAAAAGTTAGATATGGGGAAGTGCTTGGATTGTCTGGTTTGATTGGATCCGGAAGAACAGAATTGGCACATATTATATTTGGAGCCAGGAAAAGGGCAGCTGGTAAAATATTTATAAATGGAATTGAAAAGGATATTAAAAATGAAAATGACGGGATAAGATCAGGAATTGCTTATATTAATGAAGATAGAAGGATTGGCGGTTTAAATCTATCTATGCCAATTGATTTTAATCTTGCATTAACCAGTCTATGTCTTGCTAGAAAAAGCATTACTGGAAAGATATTCGTTAAAGACAAAAAAATAGAAATAATGACGCAAGAGATAATTGAAAAATTATCAATTAAGTGTTCTTCAACAAAACAGAAATTAGTTCATTTGAGCGGTGGCAATCAACAAAAGGTATCTATCGGGAAATGGTTAGTTACTAATATGAATATTTTCATTTTCGACGAGCCTACAAAAGGTATAGATGTATCTGCCAAAGCCAAAATTTATGAGGTGATTAGAGATCTCGCAAAAGTAGGATGTGCTGTAATCGTAATATCTTCTTACAACCCAGAGTTGATTGGTGTTTGCGATAGAATATCGGTTATGTCAAAGGGAAGAATTACAGGTACCTTTGACCGAGGGATAACTGAAGAACAGTTGATGCTAGAGCAAACTGGAATTGGAGGATGATTTAATGTTAACCGGTAGAAAATCTAAAATTGCCTCAGCAAATTATTTCGGTATATTCTGTGTCCTAATTATCATGTGTTTAATTTTCTCGTTTATTGCAAATGGATTTCTCAGTATAAGAAATTTTTCAAATTTACTTCAACAAGTAACAGTCGTTGGAATTCTTTCTATTGGTCAAGCATATGTGATAATAGGAGGTGGCATAGATCTTTCGCAAGGTGCACTGATTGGCTTAACATCCATTATGACAGCTATTTTGATTACTGAAGCTGGTTTCTCAATAGTAATGGCAAGTGCATTGGTTGTTTTAATGTGTACTCTAATAGGAATTTTGAATGGAATTTTAGTTGCAAAATTGCATATTCCACCAATGATAGCAACGCTTGGCACAACAAACGTATTTAATGCAATAGCATTATTATCTTGCGGAGGTAATAATATTTATAGTTTACCTGGTGGATTCGCTGAATTTGCTGGACTAAAAATATTTTCAATAATGCCTGCAATAGCAATAATCATGATAATTCTTGCAATTACATCACATATCATTTTGTCAAAAACACGTTTCGGGCGGTATGTATATGCTATTGGGAGCAATTCTATTGGTGCACAATTTTCTGGTGTCCCAGTACAAAAAAATCTTATCATTGTTTACACTATTTCTGGATTTGTTAGTGCAATAGCTGGGTTAGTAATGGTGTGTAGATTAAATAGTGGAGTACCAACGGCAGGAAGTGGATATGAGATGAACTCTATTGCAGCTGTTGTTATTGGTGGCGGAAGTCTTCTAGGGGGAGAAGGTAGTATTCCGGGTGCTATAATTGGGGCTCTTATTATGTCGGTTTTATCAAATGGACTCCAATTGAAAGGCGTTTCAACTTATTGGCAAACATTGTTTGTTGGATTAGTTCTTATCATTGCCGTGTTAACGGATAATGTGAGAAGAAATTCAGAAAATTAAAATCTAAGGGAGGATTAGCATGAAAAAGAAATTACTCGATATTGCAATTTCATTAATTTTTGTCACTACAATGATAAGTGGGTGTGGAAACGGTGCTAGAACGGAATCAACATCTATGAGTCAAAGTGCAGAAGCAGTAACAAAGTCGACGATGAATACCACTGCTTCAACTACAGGGAATAGTTCAACTACAACAGCTATAGCAAATAAAGGAAAAGGATTAACTATCCAAATTGTACCTATGTCAACTGCTTCCGATTATTGGAATGCATTACGAAAAGGTGCTGAACAAGCAGCAAAAGATTTTGGAGCAGAATATGGCGGCATTACAATAAATTATAATGGGCCAGCAAAAAACGGAGATTCTGCAGGTCAGATTGACATAATGAATAATGCGGTTACAGCAAAAGTTGATGGAATTTTACTTGCAGCTACAGACCCTAAAGCGTTATTACAGGCAGTTGACGACGCCGTAAAAGCTGGGATACCCACAATTACAGTAGATAGTGGTGTGGATCCTAATGATGCAGATAGTTTTATCTGTACAAATAATGTAGATGCGTGTAAGGCACTAGGTGAATATATGGCGGGTCTGATGAATAAGGAAGGAAAATATGCAATTGTAGGGGATAGCTATGAATTTGCTGCAGGAAAAGATAGACCTGAAGGATTCAATGAAGGAATGAAAGAATATCCTAATGTTACATATCTTGGTATTCAGCTAGCAAATTCTGATATAAATAAGGCAGCATCATTAACGACGAACTATTTAACAGCTAATCCTGATATAAAATGTATTTTCGCTACAAATGATGCTGCAATTACAGGAGCTTCAAATGCATTTATGCAAGAGAATATTAACGGGAAAGTACTTTTGTGCTCAGTGGACGTAAGCGAAGACATTATTAAATATATGCGCCAGGGAATGATACAAGGAACAGTACTTCAGAGTCCATATGATATGGGGTATCAGGGTGTTGAGGCAATTTTAAAAATTAAAAAAGGTGAAAAAGTGGAAAAACAGGTTGATGCAAAAACATATTTATTGACTCCTGACAATTTGGACTCTGATGAAGCAATTACTGCTATAAAACAATATTTGCCGGATTATATACCCAGTAAATAGTATTAATAAGATTGCCCCCATATTAGCAAAAAGTGCCAATATGGGGGTATTTTGTAGTATATTATATTTATGTATAGTATTAATTGAATTGTTTGATATGGAGATAATATGAAGCCGTTGAGAGTTTTTATTGCGGAAGATGAAGCTATTATTATGTTGGGATTCAAGACAGCTATAGAAAAAATGGGATTTTATGTTGCAGGTATAGCTATTAATGGAAATGAAGCATTAAAAAAAATTAAAAATTTAAAACCAGATATTATTCTAATGGATATTAATTTACCAGAGAAGGATGGACTTTCTGTTATAGAAGAATTAAACAGAGAGATAGTTATACCTGTAATTATTATTACAGGATATTATTCTCAAGATTTAGTGAAAAGGGCTAATAGTTTGGGAATTTTTAATTATTTGATAAAACCTGTTGACAATAATCAATTATCGGCAGCCATAAACATTGCAATGCAAAGGTATTTTGACTTTAAGGATACAATAGAAAAAAATGAAAGTTTGAAACAGGCGTTAGATAATCGTATATATATTGAAAAGGCAAAAGGAATAATAATGAACCAACAAAAAATCCCCGAAGATGAAGCAATGAAAAAGCTTCAAAAAATGAGTAAGGATAAAAACATAAAATTAGTAGCAATTGCGAAGAAAATTATTGAGGTTTCTGATATTTTTAGTGGAAAAGAATAAAGCTTATGATTGAATTTAAAAATGTGTTTAGCAAAAACATAAATGATAAAATTGAAAACTTTTCTCTTTCGCTAAATGAAACAGGAGAAATTGAAGGAATTTTGTGCCAATCCCAAGTATTCCAACAAGCATTATATAATATATTATTAGGGGCGAAGGATCTTGATTCAGGCATGATTTTAATAAATGGACATTTGCTGAATGAAAGTAGGCATAAAGAAAGAATATTAGTAATTACACATAGAGGATTGATTTTTGACAACTTGACGGTCACAGAAAACGTTTTTTTTACTGATAAAAATTTTCACTTATTGGGTATGAATAAGCGAATTGAAGATTGCCGAAAATTACTTGCAAAATTTGATTTTCAAATTGATCCGAATCAAAAAGCTGCTACGCTTTCACAAGAGGAAAAAATTATTCTAGTTCTTTTGAGATGTTTTGTAAAGAACCCGGAAGTAATAGTAATTAATGATTTGATGAGCCATATTACATACCGCTGTATGACATGTTTTAGAAGAATAATAAATCAAATAAAAAAGGAAAAAATTCAAATAGTATATTTAACCAGTCAATTAGAAGATGCTCTGAAAATTGCTGATGTAATTGATGTCGTTGTTAAAAGTAGATGTATTGGAAAGTATACAAAGGAAAATATTAAAAATGATCCTAAACAAATATATTATGCTATGTTAGGCGCTGATTCTGTTCAATTCAATAGGCAAAAGGACACCTATAAATTGGACTATTTACGAGAAATAAATAACAGTATATTTTCACTTTCATCTGGCTATGATTTAAAGATGATATTAAAAAAATTTGCTTTACGTGCCTTAGGCCTGTTTAAAGCTAACAATTGTATCATTTATTTATCAACTAGAGATTATGATACGCTTTTAAGAGTACACGCAATTAATATTTCAAATAATAATTTACCAATTTTAAAATCTGAGTATGTTAATTCATTACTGAGTAGTAGTCAAAAAATATTTTTAATTGATACGGATAAGATAGAACAAGAAAAATATTTTTTAAATGATACGGTTTATAAAAAAATAATATGCATATGCAATAAAGAATATTGCCAAGCAAGCGGAGTAATAGAATTATGCTTTGAAAAGGATATTTTATTAACGGATGAAATAAAAACACAATTAGAAATATTAAATCAAGAATTTTCAATGGTTATTGAAAACTCTGTTTTAATTGGAAATTCTGTCATGCTTCAAGAAAGCCATCATAGAATAAAAAATAATTTACAAACTATTATAAATTTAATACAAATGGAAAGCATCAGTATTCAAAAGCAAGGTCTCCCAAAAGAGCAGACGGATCGTATACAATCAATTTTCGATTCGACTATTAACAGGATAGAAAGTATTTCAAATACCCATAATCTATTACTTCAAAATAAAGTGTTACGAGATATTGTTGATATTAAGTCAATTCTTCAGATGATAATTGACATTTATGCCGAGAATGCCAAAATTGAAATAGACATAGATGACATTTGTATATCATATTCAAAAGCAGTATCACTTGCGCTGGTTGTTAATGAATTAATAAATAATTCAGTTAAATATAATGTCGAAAATAGGAATTTATGTATATATATAAATGGGATATCGAATCAGAGCAAAGAGATGTATGAATTTAGAGTGGGTGACAATGGCGTTGGATTTAAAAATTTAGATGAAATCAATAATGAACAGAACCAAAACGATGGTGTAGGGATTAAAATAATACGAGCAATAGTCTGTTATGAACTTGGTGGAGAACTGAAATTTATGAATAACAATGGGGCTGTAAGTATAATTTTGATTCCTTGTAAGTCGTTATACGAGTAAAAGAAAAATTAATATTTTATTTAAAATATAAGCAATAATCTATCATATGAAGAATTGAATGATAAAGCTGCATCAATAAAACCAGGTAGCGACGGACTGATTTTCTTACCCTATTTAAATGGTGGAAGAAGTCCTGACAATGATCCATATGCAAGAGACCTATACATGGGATTAACTTTAGACCACAACATTTCATATATTATTCGCAGCATAATGGAAGGAATTGTCTATAGCTTGAAAAATTCTTTTGAGTTATTGAAAACAATTACAAAATGTGAGCCAAAAGCAATAATTGCTTCTGGAGGTGGAGCAAAAGGAAAGATATTTTTGCAGATGGAAGCAGATGTTTTTAATAAGCCAATTTATACAACAAAAGAATCGGAACAATCCTGTTTAGGAGCAGCTATAACAGGTGCAATAGGTGTTGGATATTTTAATTCATTTAAAGAAGCTTGTGATAAACTAGTTAAATTTAATGAAGTCGTAATTGAACCGATTTCTGAGAATGTAGATGTATATAACGAATATTTTAATATATATAAATTGATATATGGAAAGAACAAAGAATTGTTTGAAGAATATTTCAAGATAAGTAAAAAACTTCAAAATTAAATATTTAAACACCAAATAATTCAAATCGATAAAATCTTGGAACAATCATGAAATAATTATGAGAATGTATTGGTTAAAAAAATAGTATTTCCAGCTTTTGCGCATAAGAAAGAGCAAGAAAGCTCCTTGGATAAAAAATATCCAGGGCGCTTTTTTGTACAAGAATGAGTTTAAAACGCAAATATATTGATGTATGTGAACAATAATAGATAACTTTTTAGAGAGCCAGTGAATAATGCTCTCTTTTTTAGTAGATGCTGAAAAGTTAGTTGAATGAAAATGGAACGCAAGTGGGGATATAAATGGGGTATTATCAATTACCCCAGAGGCAAAAGCAGAGCAGAAAAGGTGGTATAATTGCAATACAAAGTGTTGGATTCGTTGAAAACGGAATACTCAAAAAAGGCAGCCCACAACTTTTGGGAAAAAGTAAATGCGACCTGTCTGAGGCATCAGATAAAGACTGGCTGCCGATCGGCATATTTATCTTAACGCTTGAGTGAGTAATTCCGGTTTCAGCAGGACTGCGTCTGGGGAGACAAATTCAAGTCCTAACGAATCCAACATTTTTTGTCCCAGATAATTTCTGGCCATAAGGAACGGGCAGTTATTATTAAGGCTATCCCTGGAATAGCTGTTGATGTGATTGGCCAGCAGGGTCATATCAGCCTGTTCAAAGCTATCGAACAGGTGGCATCGGGGAACAACATAGTGGATAAATTCGTGTTCTTTTCAATATACGGTTTCTGCCAGGAAGCCATCGGGTCACAGTAGGAAAGTCAAGCTTTTCCTTTTTCAAGAGCCCCTTTTACGATATCCATTTTCATATAAGAGGTATTCGGATGGGCTTCCATATCAGCATTGAAATCTTTGATCGTCCTACTGATCCTGTATTTATAAGTTTAAATGAGCAGATAATGTACTTTCCGGCGGTTATAGCGTACTTTTCTTGGCAGATCCAGATTGCCCGCAGAGGAAGCAAGGGCATCAATATAGTTGTAAAGATTTTTTCTGGAGCAGTGAATCTGCCTGGAATGATTCGATAGGATGTTGCTGGGAGACTGCACTTGCTTCAGCGGAAGGGAAATAATGGTATTTAAACAATGAAGATCATCGCCAGGGATCCTGAGGCCGCTGCGTACATCCGAAAAAAGTTTAAGAGCTGTCGGAACGTAATAAGCATGGATCTTTTTGTACGTTCTTCGTTTTTACAACGATTACATACATAAGGTTTCCTATCGAGCTTCACACAGTGGGAAGGAATATAATCCTGACAGTATTGCTCCTCACATAGATTTTTAATACTCAACGCACTGTAGCTGATACAGTAATTATCATGGGAGATACAGTCAAGGATAAATTTCCTGTTGGATTTTATTTCTCTTGCAATAGTCAAAGTATGATGGTCCAGAGTTTTTGCAATCTCTTTGAAAGACCGGCCGTACCTCAGCAGTTGTTCGATAACAAAGCAATCGGCAATGGTGATATGTTTTTGCTGTCGACCAAATATTCTGTCATGGTGGCTCCTTTTCCACCGACAGCCAGATATTATAATTATAGAAGTAAATAATCAGTTGTATATACACCGAAATGCAACTTTTGTAATTGAAATTGGTTGTTAACTGAACATTTTAAAATACATTTAACGCATTTAACGCTTACTGGGAAAGACAGATCTGGAATGAAAATGGCAGATAAAAGTAGTAAAATATAAATTAGGTAAACCTAGAATGAAAATTAAACCTATGATTTGACTCAGATATTAGAAATGTACACCATTTCGGTGGTGCATATGTCATGAATCAGTAACAGTTGTATTAATCGGAAGTGAAACATTGAATCGTCCTCATGTTCAATATGAAACATGTAAAAGTATCTAGTGAGGCAATGCAGTTATTAGTGCTCATATTAATGGAATTAAAGATATTCGAACGTTTTTGACAGCGGTAAATGGAAACACGTATACGATTATTGATATTAAAATGATCAGTCCCCAGCTTATTTTGATTCAATATGCGATTGCATTTTTGATTATAAAACTCAAAAATAGATTTGCAAATATTGGGCATGTATAGAATCTACGGCTCAAAAGCACAATAAATAATAAGGAGGTGATGTTGACGTGGCAACAAAGGAACAGTTTTTACGTAAATATATAAAGTCTATTAGAGATGGAAATGCCGCAATATTTGCCGGTGCAGGATTATCTCGACCATCAGGGTTTGTAGTTTGGAAAGAGCTTCTTCGCCCCTTAGCAAGTGATATTGGCTTAAATATTGATGATGAATACGATTTAACAGCCGTTGCCCAGTATGTACGAAATCAAACAGGAAATCGATCAGCGATAAATTCTACGATTCTTGAAGCTTATAGTAAGAATGTTTCGGAAAATGAAAATGTTACTATTATTACCAAACTTCCAATTTATACATACTGGACAACAAATTATGATCACCTTATAGAAGATGGACTACGGAAAGCCAATCGTAATCCCGATGTGAAAATTGAATATAAACAGCTCTCCAATACTAAAAGAGATCGTGATGCAGTGGTATATAAAATGCATGGGGATGTAGATTTTGCCGCTGATGCCGTTCTAACCAAAGACGATTATATTCAGTATGATAGAAATCACCCATTCTTTAGAAGTGTATTGCAAGGTGATCTGATATCAAAGACTTTTTTATTTATAGGTTTTAGCTTTGAAGACCCTAATCTTGATAGCGTTATTGGACAGATAAAGTTACTACTTAATGAGAATATTAGAAATCATTATTGTTTTATGAAACGAGTAGCGCATTCTGATGTAAAGAGTGATGAAGATTATGGATACCAGAAAGCACGTCAGGATTTGCGTGAACAAGACTTGAAACGCTATGGTATTCAAACAGTGTTTGTTGATGAATATTCTGAAATCACTGAACTGTTGAGAATAGTCGAAAATACGATTCGCATAAATAATGTCTTTATTTCAGGTAGTGCTGATTTCTATGGGGGCATTTGGACAAAAGCGAAGATCGACGAACTTGCATATAAACTTGCTAATCGGTTCGTAAAAGAGGAACTACGAGTTATATCAGGCTTTGGAGTTGGAATCGGATCATCAGTCATTAATGGTGCATTAGATGAAATCTATAATAGCAAATTTAAACATATAGACGAGCATTTGTGTCTCCGACCATTTCCGCAGGGTATAACAAATCCTGATGAACGCAAGGCAAAATGGAAACAATATAGAGAAGATATTTTTGATGAAGCTGGTGTAGCTATCTTTATGATAGGTAATAAAAAAAATGCTGAAGGAAAAAAAGCAATCGCTGATGGTTGTTTACAGGAATATAACCTTGCCAAAGAAAGAAAATGTATAATTATTCCCATTGGAAGTACAGGAGATGCTGCAGCTACAATATATGCGGATTTAAAGACCAATAAAGATCAATATCCCTACCTCGAGAAATATCTTGACATTCTTGGCACGCAAACCGATATTGACATAATTGTAAACGCCATTATGGATATTATACAATTGCAAAGAACAGTAAAATAAAATGTTAGGAAAGGAGATTGAATTGGGAAAGAAAATTTTCGTTTCATACAAATACGCTGACGATCAGGTTTGCAACCTAAAACCTGACGAGAACTCAACAGTTAGAGACTATGTTGATGAGTTTGAGAGAATTGTAGATTCAGCTGATGATATTTATAAAGGGGAAAGCGAAGGAGAGGATCTCAGCGATCTTTCATATGATACAATTTGGGAAAAACTTAAAGACAGAATCTATGACAGCTCTGTGACAATTATATTTATATCTCCTGGTATGAGAGAAATCGGGAAGAACGACAGAGATCAGTGGATTCCATGGGAAGTGTCATATTCTCTAAAAGAAACGTCTAGAAGAAATAAAAATGGAGACTCTGTTACAAGCTATAGTAATGCAATGTTAGCTGTTGTCCTTCCTGACGAAGAAAATTCATATACATATTATCTTGAGTCAAAAAATTGTTGTACTGGTGGATGTACTACACATCATACAGACAAGTTATTTACAATAATTAAAAAGAATAAGTTCAATAGAACAGAAAATGCATCAAAACGCACCTGCGACAATGGTAATACAATTTGGACTGGAACATGCAGTTATATAGAAGCTGTAAAATGGTCAAACCTCATTACAAATTATCAGAAATATATTAACTCCGCAGTTGATCGTCAAGATCATATTGATGAATATGACATTTATAAGGAAGTATAAGTTCATAAATCGTAGTAGATTCTGTTGCTACAATAATGGTATAGGATAATAAGATTATAGAAAAACAAATATTGTTTGAGGAAAGTGCTGCTTTTTATGGAGTACCATGCCGATAGTAACAAAACTGCTGCTGAGTAATATGGCGGAAATGATTGTGCTTTTTTATAGTATGGCAATTGATTTGCTGTTTCTTCTTCTGACACTTATATTCACTTTCGGGGCAGTATTATGAAAAAGAACAGCGGAAAGAGTATTCTGCAACAGGTCCTGCAGGGCGTGATTGGAGAATTCATGTATTCAGTCATGTACTACAAGTCTCTGACTATGCCGAATGCAGCAGATGCCTGTATTTTTAATTACACACAGCCTATTATTACAAATATTTTCTCCTGACTAATATTAAGAGAACATATCGGATTTCGGAAGATGACTGCGATTTTAATTTTATTTTTCGGCATCGTTATTATTGCATCCGGTGGAAAGATTATCATTCACACCGGAACGAGAATATTCACTGGTGCTATGTTCTGTTTGTAGCTTGTTATGGCTTTTTTATGTAATGAACAAGAAGAAAAGCGGAGATTAGCTGTTCAATATGACTGTCTGTTTTTGATTACTGCAGCTTTGTCAGGAACGATCTGTGCGGTAACCGGACATGAAGTATTGAATATTCCGGCTGAATGTTCCAGCCTGTCCGGACGGATGTTCCAACCGTTCCGGACCAAAGTTCCAATGATTCCGGACGCCGGAATCAGAACGCCGATTAAAAATGACCCATGTACAGCGGCTGCGGTTCGGGGCAGCCAAAGCTGCTCCAAACCGTTTTGCCGCTTGAAATAATCAGCCTAAACCGTATATTTCCCGCATGGATTTGTCATGTTCCTTATCGACGTACTGAATTTCCAGGGTATAGGAATCATGAACGATCCGGTCGAGGATGGCATCTGCAAGAGTTGCTTCTCCGATCTTGTTGAACCAGCCGACAGGGGCAAACTGAGAGCAAAAGACAGTGGAAGCCCTTTTATGGCGGGCGTGGATGATTTCCAAAAGATCTCTGGTTTCCGGCTCCGTAAGGCTTATCAGCAGCCATTCGTCAATGATCAGCAGCCTGTATTTCCGGTACTGGCTGATCACCTTCTTAAAACAGCCTTCTCCACGTGCAATGGCAAGCTCGCTGAGAAGTTCCGGTAACCGGATATATTTTGTTGAATAATAATGCTTACATGCTTCCATATCGAATGCACAGGCCATTACTGATGCATGGCACCATTATAAGTTGGAACGTGCTCCGGAATCATTGGAACGAAACTCCGGAACGATTGGAACGAAATGCCGGACAGGCAGGCATTTCAGGCTGGAATATTCAGTATCAGCTATTGTGAATTTTCCCTATTTTACGTCGGCGATTGCTATGATTCTATCAACCGTGATTTTGAAAGAGCCTTTTCATTATTATTCTATTTCAGGATTTGCCTGAGATACCATAAGATTGGGAAAAAGCAATTATATAATATTTCGAGAAGGTATAAGAAAAACGCTTTTGGGGTGACGTATTTATAAGTGTAAACATATCGGTGTATCTGAGCAATGCCTGGCAACGGTTTTATCAGCAAAAATCAGACCGTTGTTTTAAATAATGTCTGCTAAACAGCTTTGAAAGCATTGTTTTTATTGATGTTGCGCGTGTTAAGGCGCATACTAAGTGCAGGAGAAATGCCTTAATTCTTCAAAAAACCTTGCACTTACGGAGGTGCCATGTACAAGAAAAATAAAAATCATCAGTTTTCGCTCGCAGATTTCAACCAGCCAATGGGACTGAAACTGAATTCTGAAAACCAATGGATCCGGAAAGCCACGCTCATTCCCTGGGATGAAATTGAAGATAAATATGCGGCGCCGTTTCCCAGTAATACCGGGACAGTAGCGAAGCCTCTCCGCATGGCACTCGGTGCACTTATGATTCAGAAAGAATACGGATACTCTGACAGAGATCTGATTGAACAACTGGAAGAAAATCCTTACTACCAGTTTTTTATCGGCCTTCCTGGCTATCAGATGACGGCACCGTTTTCCGCACCGCTGCTGGTGGAATTCCGGAAGCGTCTATCGGATGAAGTCATCAATGAAATCAACGAGATGATCATCGAACACAATAAACCGGAGTCGCCGGCAGGATCATCTTCCGGGAAAAATGAGGAGGCAGCAAAGGCGGAAGAAACGGATAACAACGGAACCCTGATCGTGGACGCAACCTGTGCACCGCAGAACATCTCCTTTCCGCAGGACATAAACCTGCTGAATGAGGCACGGGAGGATCTGGAAGAGATCGTTGACGATATCTGCTATGAGAATAATCTCTGCAAACCGCGCATGTACCGTGACAACGCCAGACGTGATTATCTAAATCTGGCGCGGAGCAAAAAGCGTACCGTGAAGAAGATCCGCAAAGCGATAAAAAAGCAGCTGCAGTATATCCAGCGTGACCGAGGACACATTGACTGGCTTGAAGAAAATGGATATCCGGTCAATGAGAAGCAAAAGGAACTGCTGAAAACAATCGATCAGGTTTATACACAGCAGAAGTACATGTACGAAGAAGATATCCACACGGTGCCGAATAGGATCGTGAGCATCAGCCAGCCGTTTGTGAGACCGATTGTAAGAGGAAAGGCAGCCGCACCGGTGGAGTTCGGAGCGAAGCTTGATATCAGCATTGTGAACGGACTTGGCCGGATCGAGAAGATCTCGTTTGAATCATACAACGAAAGCGAGATGCTTCCGGATGTTGTTGAACGATACCGGGAACGGGAAGGGCATTACCCGGAACGGGTTCTTGCGGACAAGATCTACCGGAACCGGAAGAATCTCCAGTACTGCAAGGAGCATGGAATCCGTCTTTCAGGACCGGCACTGGGGAGACTGAAAAAGGGAACGCATCAGGACCGTAAACTTGAGTACCTTGACAATGCAGACCGCGTTGAAGTGGAACGGGCATTCAGTCTTTCGAAGAGAAGCTTCGGACTTGGACTGATCAGAACGAAGCTCGAAGTGACGACCCGTGGCGCGATTGCATTGTCGATTCTGGCAATGAACTTAAGCAAACTGGCGAAAGCCTTTTTGCGCCAAAAACTGGAATGGGTCTTTTCAAGGTACAGAATCAAAATCCGCGAAATTATCAGTGTGGATTTTGGCAACAGCTTCGGCAAAGAGGCACTTATTGCTTAAAACCGACCTGCTGAGCTGACATTAAATATGCGGTGTAAACGAAGGTGTAAACGGAGAAAGGCGGATGCTGGAAAATTTCCTTTCTACGTTTTTTAAGGGACAAATGTTTCGAAATCCCTCCGTTTCCACTAAGAAATGGCTTAAAACCGTTGCTTTTAAAAAGCAGGGTGTAAACGGAAACTGAGTTTTGCCCTTAAGGATCGGTTTCGGGCTGTTTTTCAGGGAAGAAGATGCCGAAAGCTTTGTTGAGGAGCCCGGCGTCTTTTTTTGTGTCTATGACAATCTCATCGTAATATTTTCGCCCGACGCTCTGGGTACGGTGTCCCATGATCAGCTCTATTTCGGATTCCGATATGACCCGTGCATTGATGAGGGTAGTGCGAAAGGTCTTACGGCAGGTCTTGGGGCTGCGAGCCACTATGCCGAGCTTTCCGCAGACCTTTACTATTTTATCCTGTACGATATATTCCGATATCCGGTGTTCATAGTCTTCAGATATCTTTAATGGCTTATGAGCCGCCATTCCTTTAACTGTTCTACCGGTATGCTTTTTATTTTTGTGCAATCAGTGCATAATGGTTAACAGGAGGCCATAAGATGATCTATATCACAGGAGATACGCATCGCGATTATAAACGTTTTTCTGTCGATTCTTTTCCGGAACAGGGAGAGATGAGCAAGAAGGACTATGTCATCATAGCCGGTGATTTCGGTATCTGGACCGGCGACGTAAAGGAAAGCCGGATGTTTGACATGCTGCTTGGCTCTCGCCCGTTCACGACATTGTTCGTCGACGGGAACCACGAGAATTACGACCTGCTGAAAAAATATCCGGTCAAAGAGTGGCATGGAGGGAAAGTCCAGTTCGTCAAGCCTTCCATCATCCACCTTATTCGTGGCCAAGTATTTGATATCGACGGAACAACCATTTTCACTTTCGGTGGAGCACGTTCGCACGATATTACCGGCGGAGTTTTTGACAGAAACGATCCGGACTTTCATGAGAAAATAAGGGAAGCAAACGAAGGCTGGGAACCCTACCGGATCCTGCATGAATCCTGGTGGCCGGAGGAGATGCCGAACGAACAGGAATATGCGGAAGGCCTGACGAACCTGGAAAAGCACGGCAATAAGGTGGACTTCATCGTTTCACATGACTGCCCTTCCTCCATACAGGAAAAGATCGATGGCGGAATGTTTGAGAAGAACCGGCTCACGGAATATCTGGAAGAAGTCCGCAGGAAAACCGATTTTAAGGTATGGTTATTCGGCCATTATCATGATAACAGGGAGATAATTACTGAAGAAGCGGGCAGACGGTATATTATGCTTCATGAACAGATTATCAGAATCGCCTGACCGGCATGGGGAATCCGCATGTCGGCAGGCTTTATTCGTGTTTGTGGCTTAATCTGTCCATATTATTGAGAATTGTTCTTTGTGATCTGAGAATCCGGGATAAATTCTATAATATCACTGACCTTGCAGTGCAGGATGCTGCAGAGCTGGTCAATCGTATGCAGGGTGACATTCCTGTTCTGGTGAAGGCGATCCAAAACACCTTTCGAAATCCCGTAATCATTTATCAGGCTGTATGTGGAAATCTTATTTCGCTTTAATGTTGAAAAAAAAGGCTTTGTGCTGATCATATTAACTTTCCCCCGTTATTTAATTAAAATTTAGAATGCAAGATTGTGGAATCCCCGTATACGGGGTATAATTTAAAGGGGATTTTATGGCTGGGCCTGTTTGAATTGGAGAAATTAATTAGATGGATAATTAATTTTTATTTTTTATTATATTAAATGTCAAAAACCATATTAATTCTGTCAGAGAAAATAACGACAGGAGGTTTTTGACTATGGAATCAGAAAATAAGCAGAGAGAGACAGAGTTAATGAAAAGAGTCAAAATAGACGATACACTTCGCGAAAAGATCGGACATTGTAAATCTTTAGGGTATTATATATATCTTAAAGACAATACCAAAGTCGGTAATAGAAAACTGTTAAAAGCGGCGACAGAAAAAGATTTAGTACAGAAGATTTTTCTGTATCTTCATGGCGGCGGTTTTATTACCTTAAGAGAACTGTATCCGAAATGGAAACTTTATCGGGAATCGCTGTTTAAAACCCCGAATAATAGAAATACCATTAACAGGAATGAATGCACATGGAAAAAATATTATACGGGAGAAACTGTCGGTAAGCACAAAGAGAAAATTTTGGCTTCCCTGAAAATCATTGACATTCCCATCTATGAACTGACTCCGCAAAAGCTTCTTGCATGGGCACAGGAACTGATCAATGAGATCAAAGAGAAAGAGGATACGCCGTATTTTGACAGGAAGAAATTTGAGCGTATTTTCTGTTCGATTATCGGTGCAATGTTAAGGTATGCTTCCGATGAGCTTTCGACGGATGCCGAGGGAAAACCGGCACAGATTATAAAGGTCAATCCATGGGAACCAGTGCTGAGGAAACTGAATGAACTGAACAAATCGACACGTCATTCATTTATAACGCCTTCGGCCATCTCAAACAAACTTCCGAGGGAAATAGTTTTTTCTGAACATGATATTAATGCGATTTTCAAATGGATCGATACACATAAGATGGAGACGGAAACAGGACTGGCTGTTGAATTTGCCTTCGTTACCGGGTTGAGGCCGAGTGAGATTGTCGGCCTTAAAGTGTCGGATTTGAATATACAATCCTCTCTGATGTACATCCGTCATGCAGCCGATAACAACGGGGACAAACTTTTAAAGACAGGTAACTCACAAAGAATGGTACCTTTATGTGAAAAAGCTAAGGCGATATTGGAAAAGGTCGACAGGTTTAACAGGGAAAAAGGCTACCCGGGAGATTATGTGTTCAGGAGTGATGACAGTAAAATCGGATATCGGCTCCACTATTTCGGGATCCGCTCCAAGTTAAGGAAATTAACGTCAAAACTGAATATCATATACAGGTCACCGAATTCCTGCCGCAAGACGCTGAACAGCCTTTTAAAGGCAGGTTCTGACATCCCGGATAAGGAAAGGATCGACATGTTCGGACATACGTGTGAGGTAAACGAGAAGTATTACTCATTTTTTACGGATGAGCCGAAGGAAATTGCCGCAATGATGGATCAGACATTGAGAACAATCGATAATCCGTAGAAGCATTGATAAGCGGTAACAACTTTAAAGAATATTCAAAAATATACAACTTAGCTTGTTACCGCTTATCGAAAAAGTACGTATAATCAAGGCTTTTTGGCAAAAAAAAATGGGACCAACGGGGCTCGAACCCATGACCTTTCGCGTGTGAGGCGAACGCTCATCCCAGCTGAGCTATGATCCCATTACCGGTCCGGTACGGACCGTAAGTTTGATTATACCGCAAATTGAGAATATCGCAACAGGAAATTTGAACATACGGCGACGGGGCCCGGTTTTACTGAAGGGAGTTCAGGTCGTCATAAAAGGTCGGGTAGGAGATATCCACACAGTCGGGATCGGTGATCCTGATTTCTCCGTCCGTTACAAGATTCAGGACAGAAAATGTCATGGCAATCCGGTGATCTTTGCGGGAGTCTATGACCCCTCCGTGCAGGGGCTTTCCTCCGTGTATGATCATCCCGTCTTCGGTTTCCGTAATATCCGCACCGACAGCCTTCAGATTTTCCGTCATGACCCTGATGCGGTTGCTTTCCTTTACTTTAAGTTCGGCAGCGTCCCGGATGACGGTGGTTCCCTCTGCCGTGCAGGAAAGGGCGGCAATCACGGGAATTTCATCGATCAGGCGCGGGATTAAGGACCCGCCTATTTCCGTTCCGTGCAGACCGGCACTGTATTTCACCAGAAGATCGGCGGAAGGCTCGCCTTTTCCGTTCATGAAAAAATCCGTCACTTCGATTTCGGCGCCCATGGCTTCCGCAACATCCAGGATGCCGTTCCGCGTGGGATTGATTCCCACATTTTTGATCAGGATTTCGGAGCCGGGTACCATCAGGGAAGCGGCAATGAAATAGGCGGCAGAGGAAATATCGCCGGGTACGGAAATATCCGCGGCAAACAGTTCTTCCGGCGGATCAAGAGTTACGACAGACCTGCCTTCATCTTTTCCGCTCCCGCATTTTTTTTCAAAGCGGACGGATACATCCGCGCCGAATGCGGTCAGCATGCGTTCCGTATGGTCACGGGAAAGAAAGGGTTCAATGACTGTAGTTTCAGAGTCCGCATAGAGGCCGGCAAGAAGAATGCAGGATTTGACCTGGGCACTGGCAACGGGAGAATGGTAGCGTATTCCGTGAAGCTTTTTTCCGTTTACGGACAGCGGGGCAAGACCGTTTCCCGAAAGGCTTCTGATATCCGCGCCCATTTCCGCGAGCGGTTTGATCACGCGGTCCATGGGCCTCTTTTTAAGGGAATCGTCCCCGGTTAGGACGGTGGAAAATTTCTGTGCGGAAAGAATGCCGCTGATCAGCCGCATGGTCGTGCCGCTGTTTCCGCAGTCAAGCAGGTCATCAGGAGAGGCAAAGCCGTTTGATGCGGGCGAAGTCAGGCCGCGCAGTCCTTTTCCCTGTACCGTTACGTCGGAACCTTTCTGCGTGATTTCGATCCCCATTTTCCGGAAACAGGAAATGGTGGACAGGCAGTCCGCTCCGTTCAGGAAACCGGTTATGTGTGTGGTCCCGCGGGCAAGGGAGCCGATCATGATGCTTCTGTGAGAGATCGATTTGTCTCCGGGGACGCGTATGGTGCCTTTCAAAGGGGAACAGGATGTCGTCATTTTATTTTGTCCTTGTGATTTTATAATTGAATTCCAGCAGCATTTTTTCCGCAAGGTCACAGCTTTCCGCATCGTAAAAGGTAATGCGGAGCGCTCCTTCGCTGTTTTCCCTGGTATGATTGATGCCTATGTTTTTGATGTTGATCCCTCCGGATGCGAGAATGGAGGAGAGTATGGAAATGGATCCCGGACGGTCGGCAACATGCACGGAAAAAGAATACTGCGCACGGATAAGTCCGTTGTTTTCATCGGAAATGGAATTCCGGTACCGCCCTGAATTTTCAAACAGGTCATGGATGTAGGAACTGTCGCCGGCGTTCAGCCGGTTCCTGATTTCGGAAAGAGAAGAAATATAGCTGTCCAGCACGGGAAGGATGGCTTCCCTGTTGGTGGCGCAGATCTGTTCCCACATGACGGGGGAAGACCCTGCAATGCGGGTGATGTCCTTGAAACCGCCTGCAGCCATGCGCTTCATGACGCCGTCTTCATCGTCGGAATCCTTTACGAGATTGACTAGGGAGGAAGCGACAAGATGCGGGAGATGGCTGATCGTCGCAACGACACGGTCGTGTTCCCTGTATCCGATCTGAAAGGGAATTGCCTTCATGGAAGACACGAGACTGATCATCCGGCTTAAGTTTTCGGGAGCGGGATTTTTATCCGGTGCAGTCAGAAAATAATAAGTGTTTTCCAGGAGCAGGATATCGGAATTTTCGTATCCTGTTTTTTCGGATCCCGTCATGGGATGTCCGCCTATGAATGTTCCTTCCATGCCGAGTTTTGCCACAAGTTCGTGAATGGATGATTTGGTGCTTCCTACATCCGTGACGATGGCACCCGGCTTAACGAAGTCCCTGATCCGGATGAGAAATTTTTCGTTCAGTTCCACGGGCGTGCATAGAAAAATGACATCGCACGCGGAAATGTTTTCATCGGGGCTGTCCAGGATAACGTCCACCACGCCGTCGCTTTTTGCTTTTTCCAAAGTGCTGCGTGTGCGCATGTATGCCATGATCCGGCAGTCAGGTTCGGCTTTTTTCAGTGCCTTTGCAATGGAGCCGCCGATCAGGCCGAGACCGATAAAACAATAGTTAGCGCCCATGAGAATCCCCTTTCCGTGAGAGATCAGAATTTCCTGTGAGAAAGTTCCGCGAACGGGCGGATGTCCTGCATCAGCCGGTCGAATTCATCAAAGGTAAGAGACTGCGGACCGTCGGAGAGAGCATGCTTCGGATCCGGATGGACTTCTATCATGAGACCGTCCGCACCGACTGCAACGGCTGCCTTTGCAAGAGGTTCCACATATTCGCGGACGCCCGTTGCATGGGAAGGATCCACGATCACCGGCAGATGCGTTTTTTTCCGGAGAACGCAGACGGCGGAAAGGTCCAGCGTGTTCCGCGTGGAAGGTTCGAAGGTGCGGATCCCGCGTTCACAGAGGACTATATTGGGGTTCCCTTCGGAAATAATATATTCCGCCGCATTCAGCCATTCGTCCACAGTGGCGGCAAGTCCGCGTTTTAACAGGACCGGCATGCCGGAACGGCCGGCTTCTTTCAGCAGCTCGAAATTCTGCATGTTTCTTGCACCGATCTGCAGCATGTCGACATACTTCGCGGCGAGCTCTATGGCATGAAGGCTTGTGACTTCGCAGACCACGGACATGCCGGTTTCTTCATGCACTTCCTTCATGTACCGGAGTCCTTCTTCGGCAAGGCCCTGGAAGGAATAGGGTGAAGTCCTCGGTTTGTAGGCACCGCCGCGGACAAAAGTTGCGCCGGCTTTTTTGACTTCCTTTGCCGTCGTCATGAGCTGTTCTTCGCTTTCAATGGCGCAGGGGCCTGCCATGACGGTAAGAGTATCCGGACCGATGACGGCATTCCCGACGGTAACAACGGTTGGATGCGGATGGAACTTCCTGTTCACCAGCTTATAGCTTTCCGTTACCTGGACGATGCGGTCCACGCCGGGATTCATTTCGATATTGGAACCGAAAAGTTTTGTCTTGTCGCCGACAACACCGACGATCGTTACTTCGTCGCCGTGCGACAGGTGTGCCTGACATCCTGATTTTTCTATGACATCCGTAACGGTTCTTATTTCGGCTTCGGATGCGCCTGGTTTCATTATAATAATCATTTTTTATTCCTTTCCTGTAACGGTATTCATTTTAGAACCAGGCCTGATGCTTGTCAACGCTTTAATACGTTAAACATCAGAACTTTAACGCGAATAAGTGAAAATTACACAAAAAAATTCGTTCTGTTGTATTTATACTGTCTTTTTAGTAAAATAGGTTCATGTGCTAAATTTATGACAGGAGGATACTTACTTATGAAAGTTTACGGTACCGAACAGATTCGCAATGTCATACTCTTGGGACACGGAGGTGCCGGAAAAACGACGATCGCCGAAGCAATGGCCTATGTCACGAAGGCAATTCCGAAGATGGGAGTTATCGGTTCCGGCAATACGATCAGCGATTTCGACAAGGAAGAGCAGAAAAGAGGATTTTCCATCAGCACTTCCGTCATTCCGATCGAATACGCGGAAGGCGAGAACGGACCGGTCAAGATCAATCTTCTTGATACGCCGGGATACTTTGATTTCGTGGGAGAAGTGGAAGAGGCAGCCAGTGTTGCCGATGCCGCTGTTATTGTCGTGAACTGCAAGGCGGGTATTGAACCGGGAACGGAAAAGGCATGGGATCTGTGCGAGGAATACAATCTTCCCCGCATCATATTCGTTACCAATATGGATGACGACAAAGCCAGTTACCGGGAACTGATTCTGAAACTGGAAACACGGTTCGGAAAAAAGATCGCACCGTTCCATCTTCCCATCCGTGAGAACGAAAAGTTTGTCGGATTCGTGAACGTGGTCAAGATGAAAGGCCGTAAGTTTATAAACGGCGGTGCGGAATACACGGAATGTGAAATTCCGGATTACGTGGAAAAGAATCTGAAGATCGCAAGGGAATCCCTGATGGAGTCCGTTGCGGAAACAAATGAGGAGTTCATGGAGCGGTATTTCTCCGGGGAGGAATTCACGGATGAGGAAATTTCCACGGCACTCCGCACGCATGTCCTGCAGGGCGAGATCGTTCCCGTCATGATGGGATCGGGAATCAGCGCGGAAGGCGCCAATGCGCTCTTAAAGGCAATCGACAAATATTTTCCGTCACCCGACCACAAGCAGGAAGAGGGTGTGGATGTTTCCACCGGAGAACGTTTCGTTGCAAACTACAAACCGGAAGTCAGTCTTTCGGCAAAGATATGGAAGACGATCGTGGATCCGTTCATCGGAAAATATTCTCTGGTCAAGGTATGCACGGGAACGCTGAAACCGGATACGACCATTTATAACGTAGCAAAGGAAACCGACGAGAAATCCGGAAAGATCTTCGTCCTGCGCGGAAAGGAAGCCATTGAAGTACCGGAGCTCAAAGCCGGGGATATCGGTGCCATGGCAAAACTTTCCGTGACGCAGACCGGCGACACCATGGCTCTTCGCAATGCACCCATTCTTTATCACAAACCGAAGATTTCCTCTCCGTATACCTACAAGGCATATGTTTCCAAGAACAAGGGGGACGAGGACAAGATCTCTTCCGGACTTGCAAGACTGATGGATGAGGACCTTACCATCCGTGCAACGGTGGACAAGGACAATCATCAGTCCCTGCTTTACGGAATCGGCGATCAGCAGCTGGACATTGTCGTAAGCAAGCTGATGACCAGATACAAAGTTGAGATCGATCTTGAAAAGCCCAAATTTGCTTTCCGTGAAACCATACGGAAGAAAGTGGAAGCACCCGGACGTTATAAAAAGCAGTCCGGCGGCCACGGACAGTTCGGTGATGTCAAGATGAGCTTTGAACCTTCCGGAGACCTGACGAAGCCGTTCATTTTCGAAGAGCAGGTATTCGGCGGTGCCATTCCGAAGAACTATTTTCCGGCTGTTGAAAAGGGAATTGCGGAATGCTGCCTGAAGGGACCTCTGGCCGCATATCCGGTCGTGGGACTTAAAGCCATACTGCTGGACGGCTCCTATCATCCGGTGGATTCTTCTGAACTTGCCTTCAAGATGGCTGCAAGCATTGCCTTTAAGAAGGGTTTCATGGATGCCAACCCCGTACTGCTGGAGCCGATCGTCAATGTGAAAATAACGGTTCCGGACAGCAATACCGGTGATGTCATGGGTGACTTAAACCGAAGAAGAGGCCGTGTTCTGGGAATGGAAAGCAACCACAACGGCAAGCAGACGGTTGAAGCTGATGTCCCGGCTTCCGAACTTTACGGATATAATACGGACTTAAGGTCCATGAGCGGCGGACTCGGTGTGTTCTCATACGAATTCTCGCGCTATGAACAGTGCCCGGGCGATGTCCAGAAGAAGGAAGTTGAGGCAAGGGCAGCTCTTGTGAACAAGACGGAAGAATGATGTAAATACAGCGGAAACAGAAATGTAAACGCGTTGAAACATGACGGGGAGGCCTTGCGGCTTCCCCGTTTTATTGTTATACTGTTTATTTGCATAATAAATGTAACGGAAGTTCTGAAGGGAGATCTTCATGTCTCAGTATAATCACACCGCGGTAGAACAGAAATGGAGAAAACGGTGGGAGGAAAATCCCATCAATGTAAATGACGGAAAGAAGGAGAAGTATTACTGTCTGGATATGTTTCCGTATCCGTCCGGATCCGGACTTCATGTCGGACACTGGAGAGGGTACGTGATTTCGGATGTATGGTCACGCTATCAGATTTTAAAGGGCCATTACGTCATTCATCCTATGGGCTGGGATGCTTTCGGCCTGCCGGCGGAGAACTACGCCATAAAAATGGGCATTCATCCGCGCAAGGCAGTGGAAGAGAATATTTCCAACATCAGGCGTCAGATCAAGGAAATTGCAGCCGTTTATGACTGGAACATGGAACTTTCCACGACCGATCCCAAATTCTATAAATGGACGCAGTGGATATTTGTCCAGATGTTCAAGCACGGCCTGGCTTACGAGAAGGAATTCCCGATCAACTGGTGCCCCTCCTGCAAGACGGGACTTGCCAACGAAGAAGTCGTGAACGGATGCTGCGAACGATGCGGGACTCCGGTCACGAAAAAGAATCTGCGCCAGTGGATGCTTAAGATCACCGCTTACGCGGACAGGCTTCTTACGGACCTGGACAAGCTGGACTGGCCTGAAAAAGTAAAGAAGATGCAGACCGACTGGATTGGCAAATCCTACGGAGCGGAAGTTAATTTCAAGGTGGACGGAAGAGAGGATGAAATCACCGTCTATACCACGCGTCCCGACACGCTTTACGGAGCCACGTTCATGGTTCTTGCTCCGGAGCACAAGCTTGCCAAATCCCTGGCCACGCCCGAAACAAGGGAAGCCGTTGATAAATACATTCTGGATTCTTCCATGAGAAGCAACGTGGACAGAATGCAGGACAAGGAAAAGACCGGCGTCTTCACGGGAAGCTACGCCGTCAACCCTCTGAACAACGAAAAGATCCCGATCTGGCTTTCCGATTATGTGCTTGCGGATTACGGGACCGGCGCCATTATGTGCGTACCTGCGCACGATGACCGTGACTTTGAGTTTGCAAAGAAATTTCATCTTCCGATTATCCAGGTCATTGCAAAGGACGGAAAGGAAATTCCGGACATGCAGGAAGCCTATACGGATGCTTCGGGAACCATGATCAATTCCGGAGACTGGAACGGGATGGAAAGTTCCGAACTCAAGATGAAGGCACCGGAGATCATAGAGAAGAAAGGGTTCGGAAAGAAAACCGTCAATTATAAGATCCGTGACTGGGTATTCTCAAGACAGCGCTACTGGGGAGAGCCCATCCCGATCATTCACTGCCCGAAATGCGGAAATGTTCCGGTGCCGGAAAACGAACTTCCGCTGCTTCTTCCGGATGTGAAGAGCTATCAGCCAACGGGGACCGGAGAGTCTCCGCTTGCGGATATCGAATCCTGGGTCAACTGCAAATGTCCCAAATGCGGCGGACCGGCAAAACGGGAAACGAATACCATGCCGCAGTGGGCAGGATCTTCCTGGTATTTCCTCCGTTATGTGGATGTAAACAATGACAAGGAGCTTGTCTCCAGGGAAAAGGCAGACCAGTATCTGCCGGTGGATATGTATATCGGCGGTGTGGAGCATGCAGTCCTGCATCTTCTGTATTCCCGTTTCTGGACAAAGTTCCTGCATGATATCGGCGTGATCGATTTTGACGAGCCGTTCACAAAGCTGTTCAACCAGGGTATGATCACCGGCAAAAACGGGATCAAGATGAGCAAGTCCAAGGGCAATGTCGTGAATCCCGACGAGCTCGTCCGCGACTACGGATGTGATTCCCTGAGAATGTACGAACTCTTCATAGGACCGCCGGAACTGGATGCCGAATGGGATGACAGGGGGATTGAAGGCGTTTCCCGCTTCCTGAACCGTTTCTGGACTCTGGTACAGGAAAGCAAAGACAAGGACATCAAGGCAACGCCGGAAATGATCAAGCTGAGACATAAGCTGATCTCCGATATCGAGACAAGATTTAACCAGTTCAGTCTGAATACAGTGGTCGCCGGCTTCATGGAATACAATAACAAATTTATAGAACTTGCCAAGACCACAGGCGGCATTGATAAGGAAACGCTGAAGACGTTTACAATCCTTCTGGCACCGTTTGCCCCGCATATCGGTGAGGAAATCTGGGAGCAGCTCGGCGGTACATACAGCGTGTTCCATGCGAACTGGCCGGAAGCAGATGCGAATATGATGAAGGAAGATCAGATTGAGATAGCCGTTCAGGTGAACGGAAAGGTAAAAGGCACGGTAAGTGTCGCAGCCAATGCCGCAAAGGACGACGTTCTGGCGGCAGCAAAGAAAATGCTTGCCGACGGCAACAAGATTTCAGGCAGCATCGTCAGGGAAATTTATGTTCCCGGAAAGATAGTCAATATTGTGGTTAAACAATAATTCCGGTTGACACATTGCAGCTCAGGGAGGTTCAAAATGACGGATAAATTTATGGAAAGTCTGAAAGCATACGGAGTAGATACGGAAAAGACATTCGAAAGATTTATGGGGAACACGGATCTGTATGAGAAATTTTTAAAGCAGTTTCCTGATGATCCCAGTTTTTCTGATATAAAACCGGCATTTGACAGGGGGGATTATGAGGGAGCTTTGTCAGCAGCACACACGGTAAAAGGGGTAGCCGCAAACCTGGGGCTGGATCCCCTTGCCGGTGCCTGTTCGGAGACCGTGAGCCTGATCCGGGCAAAACGCAATGAAGAAGCAAAGCAGTCTTACGGAAAAATCGAGAAGGCATATGAAGATGCCATGCAGCTGATCGGAAAAGCGGAATAAAGAAGCAGAACGGCAATGAAAAAGGGAGAACGGAAAAGCCGTTCTCCCTTTTTTCTGCAATGTCAGTGCCTTATTTATTTCCGCCCTGATACATAAAGTTGATCAGGCGTTCCACATCATCAGGCTCATGGGCTACCAGGTCAAGTTCTTTGATATAGCCGTTCGAAAAGATTGTAGCCATGGACATATACTGGGAAAGCTTGCTCTTTAAATTGATGCGGTCACCCTCCGGGGAAACCAGTTCCACAACTCCCTTGCACTGGTCGATGACTTTGAAGAAAGCATCAACATCTGTAATGTTCTGAATTTTCATTTTTAATTATCCTCCATCTGAGAAAATACATTATTCAATAAATTACCCGATCATTATATCAGATTCCGGCGTGATTCGCAATGCGGACCTTCTGATCGCTTTTCATGGCGTCCAGGACGCTTTCCGGGATGTTCATGCCTCCGAAGCCGGTTCCGATATCGATATCCGGTTTGTTTTTTCCGTGAAAATCGCTTCCGCCCGTCGGGATAAGCTCATGGACCCTTGCCATGGAAAGAAGCCTGGAGGAATCCGAAAGATGATGGGAAGAATGCCAGACTTCAATCCCGCAGAGACCGAGGCCCTTCAGGAAAATGACCAGGGTTTCAAGATCCTTCGAAGAAAATTTGTACTGATAAGGGTGTGCCAGAGAAGACCAGACATTATGTCTTTTAAACATATCGAGAATGTGTTCCGGCGTGATCCCCTTTTTTCTGGGACAGTATTTTCCGCCGTAGGCAAGGTATTTCCGGAATGCATCCGGGATGTCGTGTGCAAGGCCTTTTTTCACAAGGGCTCCGGCAAAATGCGCCCGTGTTATGACCGTATTCGGATTCCCCTTTGTAAGTTCTTCCTCGGTAAAAAAGATACCGTCTTCCGCAAAATTGTCGAGTATAATATCGTTTCGTTCGGTTCTTTTCTTCCGGAAAAAATCAAGGTCGTTCAAAAAATCCCTGTCGTCGGGATCGATGAAATATCCGAGGATATGGATTTCCGTTCCCAAATAAACGCAGGACATTTCAATTCCGGGGATTACTTCGATACCGCTTTTTGGGGAAGCGGAAAGTGCTTCCTTTAAACCGGACACGGTATCATGATCCGTAAGGGCAATGGCGGAAAGCTTTTTTAATGCCGCATATTTTACCAGTTCCTTCGGTGAAAAGGTTCCGTCCGATGAATTGGAATGAACATGAAGATCGATCAAGTCTTTTAATCCTCCATCCGTAAAAACGCACAATTTTTTACAAATATGTAACAACATTTTAACATGTTTGACAATAGAGGTAAATAATAGAAAATAAGAGTTATTTTTGAAACAAAATATGCTATACTCATTGGAAAGACAGTTTATGGTAACAGAGAGGGACAAGGGGCCGTACTTTATGGAAAAAAATTCTCGGCATGGAAATTCCAATCCGGGCAGAAATTATTATAATTATAAGAGAAAAAAGCAGCAGAGAAAAGAACGCAGAAACAGAGCAATTGCCGCGACTGTTGTCGTGGCACTTATTGTGATAGGCGTTGTTTTTGCGGTCAGAAAAAAGATATCGGCATCCGGAAAGGCGGCGGCATCGGCAGGCGGTACCGTTGAGGAGGGAGGTCTGTCTTCCGGAACGGCGCTTAAGATTCCGGTTTCCGTAAACGATGTGAATATTGACGGGATGAGCAGGGAAAGCGCAAAAAAGGCAATTTTGGAAAAGTATGCCTGGGGAATGACGGCAAAGCTGCAGAATGCGCAGGGCACGTCCCAGAGTACGCAGGGCACGTCCGGTTCCGCTGCATCGTCCTCCGGCAGTTCTGCGGACAGCGGCTCAAAGGATCCGAACGTCTATCAGATTTCCAATCTGCTGTCACTTAAGGTGGATAAGGTTTTAAAAGAAATCTACGACGGAAATACTTCCGGGAAAACATCCTATACGCTGGACTCCTCCGGCATGGATACCGAGATTGCAGCCGAAGTGGCCGCCATGTCAAAAAAATGGGACAAAGAGGCAAAGAACGGCGCCGTTTCCGGATTTGACAAAGATACAAATTCATTTACCTATTCGGATTCGACCGATGGGATTACGATTGACCAGAACAGTCTGACCGCCGATATCAAAACGGCCATGGACGATCAGAACTACAAGGCGGAGATTGCCGTGAAGGCTTCCGTAAAGGCTGCGGAACTTTCAAAGGATGCGGCCAGGCAGAAGTACAAAGTGATCGGTACCTTTACGACAAAGGCAACGACCAATGCGGACCGTAACAACAATCTGAAGCTTGCCTGTGCCGCAATCGACGGCAGGATCCTTCAGAAGGGGGAAGAGTTTTCCTTTAATGAATCCACCGGGAACAGGACGACGGAAAAAGGATACAAGCCGGCCGGTGCCTACCAGAACGGAATTGTTGTCCAGGAGCCGGGGGGCGGCGTCTGCCAGGTGTCTTCAACTTTGTATAATGCCGTGATCGAGTCCGGCATGCAGACGACGGAGCGTCACGCCCATACCTTTGCGCCTACCTATGTGACGCCGGGGGAGGATGCGACGGTAAGCTATGACGGCTATGCGGGTCCCGATATGAAGTTCATCAATACGACGGAGTCCGCCATTGCAATCAGGGCTTCCTTCCAGAATCTGACGGTAACGGTTTCCGTCATCGGCATCCCTATTCTGGCAGACGGCGAGACGGTAACGATGCATTCGGAAAAGACTAATGATTATGACAACGCGTCCACCGAATATGTTGAGGACCCGGCCATGGTGCCCGGAGAGGAAAAACTGGTTGACGAAGGGACCATGGGCAGCCGCTGGGTCACCAATCTTGTAAGGAAAAAGGACGGGAAGGTGGTTTCGGATGCTTTTTATCACGACAGCACCTACAAAGGCCATTCCAAGAAAATAGCAAGAAACACTTCCGGCGTGCAGCAGACAGGTGAATCCGTGGAAGAGCTGACCATTACGGAAAACACCGATACGGTAGCGGGACAGGGAACGGATCAGGCAGGTTCCGCACCGACAAAGGCTGCGGATCACAGCTCGGCCGCTTCTTCGACGGTGGATAGCGGACCGGGGTCCGACAAAACGACCGCAGCTTCGAAAAAAGAGACTTCCAAGGCATCTTCGACGGTATCCCCGACGGCAGCTTCATCGGCGGCCGGGTCATCGTCTTCCGCCGCGGCTGAAACCGTGGAAACAGTGCCTCCGGCACCGTGAATGTATTAGATATTATACACAAAAAGGCGTCTTCTCCATTTGCAATTCAAGGCACAATTGCCTATAATGAGAGAAGGCGCTTTATATTTTTTTCAAGCGATAAATTCAAACGAAAGCAGGAGGTATCATAATGGCAAGGAAATGGAAAACCATGGATGGTAACGAAGCTGCGGCACATGCGAGTTATGCATATACCGATGTAGCGGCTATCTATCCGATCACGCCTTCCTCTCCGATGGCAGAGCATGCCGACGAGTGGGCAACACAGGGACGTGAGAATATTTTCGGTCAGACGGTTCAGATCACCGAAATGGAATCGGAGGGCGGAGCTTCCGGCGCAGTTCACGGTTCTCTGGCGGCAGGCGCCCTGACGACGACTTTTACCGCTTCTCAGGGACTTCTTCTGATGATCCCGAATCTGTACAAGATTGCCGGCGAACAGCTGCCGGGCGTTTTTGATGTATCCGCACGTACCGTTGCGTCGCATGCTCTCTGTATTTTCGGAGATCATTCCGATGTTTATGCATGCCGTCAGACAGGCTGCGCAATGATGTGCGAAAGCTCCGTTCAGGAAGTCATGGATCTGACACCGGTTGCACATCTTGCCTCCATCGAAGGAAAGGTTCCGTTCATCAATTTCTTTGACGGATTCCGTACCTCCCACGAAATTCAGAAAATCCAGATCTGGGATTACAAGGATCTGAAGGAAATGGCCAACATGAAGGCCATTGATGATTTCCGCAAGCATGCCTTAAATCCCAATCATCCCTGCGAGAGAGGTTCCGCGCAGAACCCGGATATCTTCTTCCAGGCACGCGAAGCCTGCAATCCGTATTATGATGCACTTCCTGAGATCGTCCAGAATTACATGGATAAGGTAAACAGTAAGATCGGTACCGATTACAGACTGTTCAATTACTATGGCGCAAAGGATGCGGAGAGCGTCATCATCGCCATGGGTTCCGGCAATGATACCATTGAAGAAACCATTGATTACCTTCTGAAGAAGAAAAAGAAAGTCGGTATGATCAAAGTCCGTCTGTACAGGCCGTTCTGTGCGGAAGCTCTGATCAAGGCACTGCCGAAGACCGTTAAGAGGATTGAGGTTCTTGACAGAACAAAGGAACCGGGATCTGTAGGCGAGCCGCTCTGGCTCGATGTTGTTGCGGCACTTAAGGGAAGCAAGTTCGATAAGGTTTCCGTTATGTCCGGACGTTACGGTTTAGGTTCCAAGGACTTTACACCGGCGGATGTGGTTGCCGTATTTGACAACAAGACAAAGAAGAGATTCACTGTCGGTATCAATGATGATGTGACCAATACCTCCCTGAAGGTCGGAGCTCCGCTTGTCACGACTCCCGCAGGAACCACGAACTGCAAGTTCTGGGGCCTCGGCGCGGATGGTACGGTCGGTGCGAACAAGAACTCCATCAAGATCATCGGCGACAACACGGATATGTATGCACAGGCATATTTTGATTACGATTCCAAGAAATCCGGCGGAGTGACCATGTCTCACCTTCGTTTCGGAAAGAAGCCGATCAAGTCCACATACCTGATCCATAAGGCTGATTTCGTAGCCTGCCACAATCCGGCTTACATGCGCAAATACAACATGGTGCAGGAACTGGTAGACGGCGGAACGTTCCTGTTAAACTGCGCATGGTCCGACAAGGATCTTGAGAAGCATCTTCCCGGACAGGTCAAGAAATTCATCGCTGATCACAAGATCAACTTATATACGATCGACGGTGTGAAGATCGGTATTGCAACGGGAATGGGACCGACAAGGATCAACACCATCCTGCAGTCCGCTTTCTTCAAGCTGACGGGGATCATCCCGGAAGAAAAGGCAATCGAACTCATGAAGGCTGCAGCAAAGGCAACTTACGGCCGTAAGGGCGAGGATGTCGTAAAGAAGAACTGGGATGCCATCGATCAGGGTGCCGACGGCGCTCACAAGGTGGAAGTTCCTGCTTCCTGGAAGAACTGCAAGGACGAAGGACTTGATGTTGTCCATGCAAAGGGCGGAAGAAAAGACGCCGATAAATTTGTCAATACCATCCAGGCTGCCGTCAATGCACAGGAAGGCAATAATCTTCCGGTATCCGCACTGGCTGACTACGTGGACGGCTCCACGCCGAGCGGCACCGCTGCTTACGAAAAGAGAGGCATTGCGGTCAATGTTCCGGTTTGGAATTCCGATAACTGTATCCAGTGCTGCTTCTGCTCTTATGTATGTCCGCACGCTGCCATCCGTCCGGTTGCAATGACCGAAGAGGAAATGAAGAAGGCACCTGCAGGACAGAAGAGTCTTGATATGATGCTTATGCCGGGATATAAATTTGCCATCAACGTATCCGTTATGGACTGCACCGGATGCGGAAGCTGCGCAAATGTCTGCCCGGGCAAACAGGGCAACAAGGCTCTGGAAATGGCAAACTTCGAACAGAACTCCGGGAACCAGAAGTATTTCGACTATGCCGTCAAGCTTCCGGTCAAGAAGGAAGTTATCGAGAAATTCAAAGAGAATTCGGTCAAGGGTTCCCAGTTCAAGAAACCGCTGCTTGAGTTCTCCGGCGCATGCGCAGGATGCGGCGAAACACCGTATGCAAAACTTGTCACACAGCTGTTCGGCGACAGAATGTATGTTGCCAATGCAACCGGATGTTCTTCCATCTGGGGCAACTCCTCACCGTCTACTCCTTATACGGTAGATGAAAACGGACACGGCCCGGCATGGGACAACTCCCTGTTCGAGGATAACGCGGAATTCGGCTACGGCATGGTTCTTGCCAACAGAGCTATCCGTGACGGATTAAAGAAGAGAGTGGAAGCGGTTCTTGCAGCAGCAAAGACCGATGCCGTAAAGACAGCCTGCCAGAATTACCTGGATACCTTTACAAAGGGATCCGAAAACGGAAAGGCAACAGATGCACTGGTTGCCGCACTGAAGGGTGAAAAAGGACCGGATGTTTCCTATCTGCTTAAGAACAAGGATTTCCTGAGCAAGAAGAGCCAGTGGGTATTCGGCGGCGACGGATGGTCTTATGATATCGGCTTCGGCGGACTGGATCATGTTCTGGCGAGCGGCCGCGATATCAATGTTATGGTATTCGATACCGAGGTTTATTCCAATACCGGCGGTCAGTCTTCCAAGGCTACCAAGGTAGGCGCCGTGGCACAGTTTGCCGCAGGCGGCAAGGATACCAAGAAGAAGGATCTTGCCAGCATCGCAATGAGCTACGGATATGTCTATGTGGCACAGGTTTCCATGGGTGCCGATTACAACCAGACAGTCAAGGCCATCAGCGAAGCGGAAGCTTATCCGGGTCCGTCCCTGATCCTCTGCTATGCACCGTGTATCAACCACGGAATCAAGAAGGGCATGGGCAAGGCCATGACAGAAGAGAAGCTTGCCGTTGAAACAGGATACTGGAATAACTTCCGGTTCAATCCTGCAGCGGAAGGCAACAAGTTCACGCTTGATTCCAAGGCTCCGGCCGGCGGTTATCAGGACTTCCTGAAGGGCGAAGTTCGTTACCTGTCTCTGTCCTTAAAGAATCCGGAGAGGGCTGAAAAGCTCTTCAAGGAAAACGAGCAGAATGCAATGGACCGCTACGCATATCTGCAGAGACTGGTTACGCTGTACGGAAACCAGTAACTGAATACAGAACAGAAATAAAAAGAGCGGAGGTGCTTCCAAAAGCACCTCCGTTTTTGTTCTCCGGATAACAAGGTCAGCTCTGGCAGGCACTCATTCCATTCGGGACACGCTTCCGCTCGGATGTGAACGCAACGGCACATAAGGCGGTAAAATACGCCGCCTGCTCTGAATTTTTATCAGTATTAAAAAACCAGGACTGAAGTCATAGCTTCAATCCCGGTTTTTGTATGCAAGCTGCGAAAAAATACAATAAATTCTGTTATTTGGTTCCGAAAATACGGTCGCCGGCATCGCCTAAGCCCGGCATGATATAAGCATCCTGGTTCAGTTCGCGGTCCAGATGCCCGACATAGATCTGTACATCCGGATGTTCCTTCTGAAGACGGTTCAGGCCTTCCGGTGCGGCAATGATGCACATGAATTTGATCTTCTTTCCGCCGTGTTCCTTGATCAGTTTAATGGCGTCGCAGGCGGAACCGCCGGTTGCAAGCATGGGATCCGTAACAACGATCGTGCGCTCCTCAATGGGGCTCGGAAGCTTGCAGTAATATTCCACGGGTTCGTGGGTCTTGGGATCGCGGTAAAGGCCGATATGTCCGACTTTGGCTGTCGGTACCAGATCCAGGATTCCGTCCACCATTCCTATGCCGGCCCTTAAAATGGGAACAACGGCAAGTTTTCTTCCTGCAATGACGGGAGTGGTGCATTTCTCAATCGGGGTTTCCACTTCAATGTTTTTCAGAGGCAGATCGCTTAAGGCTTCATAGCCCATCAGCATGCCGATTTCCTCCACCAGTGCGCGGAATTCGTTGGTTCCCGTGTTCTTGTCACGCAGGCGTGAAATCTTGTGCTGGACCAGAGGATGATTATTGATAAAGACGAGAGACATGTTTTTTCCTTCTTTCCTGTGATTTTTTACTATTTTAGCATTCGGAAGGCAGGAATACAATTGTCATTTCGGGGTAATACCGTTAAAATGCCGCTATTTTGTCGCGGGATCATATTCCACAATCACATAATCCCCCAGGGCATGGGCCACCGGTATGGTAAAGAAGACTTCGCCGCCCTCTTCATAACTGAAACTGTCGGGCCAGCTTGCCGTTTTTCCGTCCAGGCCTGTTTTCAGCGGGAAATCCGCATTCTTGAAACATTGTGTGTACTGTTCCAGCGTAGTGTCTTTCCGTCCTTTCATGAAAGCGGCGGTGATTTCCTTGTCCTTGGTCTTCAGTATGACATCATCCGACAGGACATAGCCTGCCATGGTATAGGGATCCGCAAACTCGCTGAATCCGAGATTATCGGCAGTTTTCATGTTAACGGTATTGGCATAGAACAGATTGGTCGGATGCGCGGCACCCTCCATGTTGTAATATCCTTCGTATGTGACGGTAATCCGGTTCGTATCGGAGGAAATGACCTTGCAGGTGACATCGAGAATGTCCTTGTCCTGATCGATCGGTTCTTTGGAATCGGGATAGTTATCCATGACGGAAAGAGCATTTTTCTTAAGAAGGTCATTTACTTTTTTCTGAAGGGACGCATCCGACATTCCGGAAACGGAAGGATATTCCACTTTGATATTTCCTTTGGAATAGGTTTCCACCGTGGCCCTGACGGATTTTTTGGATGCGGCGCCGGATGTGGGGACCGGTTCTGCGGGTACGGAAGAAGAAGGCCCCGTGGTTTCAGCCTTTGAAAGCGAAGAAGCAGGAGCGGTTGTTTCCGCCATGGTTTCCGGCGCGGCGCTCGAATGGATGCCGGAAAGATCCGTTTTCTCCTGTGCCTTGCCGCAGCCGGCAGATGTCAGGGCAAAGGAAAAGGCAATTGCGGTTATCAGAACAGTATGTGTCAGCCCGGAAAAAGTTCTTGACTGGGACATGGCAGCCTCCTTGCAGATTCTGGCTTATCGATATGATTGCTACCAGTATACCCTACGGATGCTGACCATTTGTTAACAGACTTTGAATATTTTGTGTATGCGGCAGGCACAAAAGGCCTTTTCCGCCTTTACTGATCTTTTTTGTCAAAATTCCACGGAAGCTTTTTAACTTTTTTTGTCAGGCCGTTTCTACGCGCTTTGTTGATGCCGCCGGTCATATGCTGATCGGGATGGTCCAGAAAAGTGGCCCGCATCACGGAATCCTCCCCGTATTTTTCCCGGATGGTGTCGATTGCGGCATCCAGACGGGAGAGCCGGTCATATTTGTCCCCGTCAAAAAGGTTGTACTGGTAGGCGGATTCATGCGTGACATCGGAAGTATGGACGCCCAGCTGGCGTATGGGGTCTTTTTTCCAGAGCTGGCCAAACAGGGCGCGGGCACAGACAAAAAGTTCCATGGTCGTGGAAGTGGGCGAAGGGAGGCGGCGCTGGTGGGAAGAAAAATTAAAATCGGAATCCACAATGGAAATACCGATCACGGAGGCCTTTGCCTTGTCCGCGCGCAGCCTTGCCCCGACGGTCTCGCAGAGGGAGAGCAGGACGGGCATGGCATCTTCCTTCGTGAGGATGTCGGAAGGCACGGTTACGGAATTGCCGTACCCCTTGCTTTCCTCCGGTGCGGAAAAAGCAAAGGAATGGTCTTCCCCGTGGGCGAAATTCCAGATCATATCCCCGTATTTGCCGAAATGGGACACCAGGATGTCATGATCCGTTGCAGCAAGCTCCCCTATGGTATGGATGCCGAGGCCGTTCAGCCTTCTGGTCCCTGAACGGCCGACAAAAAACATGTCTTCCACCGGGAGCGGCCACATTTTTGAAGGGATCTCATCCGGAAAAAGCGTGTGGACCTTATCCGGCTTTTCAAAATCGGAAGCCATTTTCGCCAGAAACTTACAGGAGGAGATTCCGATGTTCACGGTAAAGCCGAGTTCTGCTTTGATGATTTCTTTCAGTTCCCCGGCAAAGACCGCGGGAGAGCCCAGGATACAGGAACATCCGGTCATATCGGCGAACGCTTCGTCTATGCTGTACTGCTGGACCCTGTCAGTGTAACGGCCGAGCAGGTCGATCAGGGCGCGGGAAGAGCGGACATACAGTTCGTAGTCCGGAGGGATAACGACAAGCCCCGGGCATTTGTTCCTGGCGGCGACGAGCGCTTCCCCGGTCTTTATCCCGAATTTTTTGGCGGGCGTGCTTTTGGCGAGGACAATCCCGTGCCGGTTCTTTTCGTTTCCGCCCACCACGGACGGAATATTCCGGAGATCGGTTTTTTCGCCGAGAAAACCGACCCGGTAGGCGGCGCTCCAGGAAAGAAAGGCGGAGTTCACATCCACATGGAAAAATACAGGTTTCAAGGCTTGCCTCCTAGGAAAGCATGCGGAACAAGGTCCATTTATGACTCAGGATATAATACCGCAGTTCAAAAATATGGCTGGTGTCATTTTCCTCCCGGGCCCTGCAGATATAGATGATATGGGGAATTCCGCATGTGGCGGCTTCGCGGTGAGAAAGCACTTCGGAAATCCGGATCCGGTGTATGGCATGGGAATGGTCCTCCCAGCGGAAGACAAGGGGGATCAGTTCGCCGGTCGTATTGGCGACGCTGAAAAGCTGTATGGGCATATTGGCGGTAAGCGTACTTGCCATGTAGTCATTTCCTCCCTGGTCCGCACTTCCCGGGAACCGGTTGCTGCAGCATTATTATATATCGAACTTATGTTCGTGTAAAGCGCCGCGGTTGCGGTTTTAGCATATTTATGCTATTATTTTTTCCTGCAGGTATTCCATTTGTCTGCCGGCTTTTCTGTTTGCTTTACGGGCCGGCCCTGAAACGGAATCTCGAAAAGAAGGCATGATCTGGCATGAAAGTATTGCAGTCCGGCGGAAAGTATATCAGAGTTGTTGCTTTTCTGTTCCTCTGTTATCTGGTTACTGCTTTTTTGAACCAGGGGCTGATTCCGGAAAACTATGCGGAAGAGGATGTCGGGAGAATCACGGCATCTTCCTATGATGACATTTTTCTGGGGGCTTCCCACGGGGCAAACGACATCAACCCGGACATAGTGGACAGCGTGACGGGGCGGAAAAGCACCAATGTCTGCCTGCCCAGGGAATTTCCCGTGGACAGCTACCATCTGCTGGAACTGGCGATCAGCAGCGGCCATAAGCCCAGGCGCGTCATTTACGAGCTGGACCCTTCCTACTGGATGCTGCAGGAACCCGAAGACGGAAACAGCTATTATATTTACAGGAGTTTCCCCGACGGGCTGACCAAGCTTCATTATTTCAAGAACAAGATCATGAAGCTGGACTGGCGTTTCACGCTTGCCCCGTGGTGCAGCTACACATACCGTTTCCGTGATTTCGGACAGAACTTCTCGGCAAAGATGACCATGAGCCGGAAGGAATACCGGATTAAGTTCTTAAACAGCAAAGACACGACTCTTACCGACAGCGGGATGATGGAAAAGCATATCATTCCGGGCACAAGAAAAGACGGTGTCGACAAGGTCGTTCCTTTTCTCGCGCAGAACCTGAAACAGGCATCGTACTCCTGGTTCCTGAAGACGGCTTTTCTCTGCCGGGACGAAGGAATCGAATTCATTGTCATACGGACTCCGGTTCCGGAAAATACGCGTAAGGCTCTGGCGGAATCCTACCGTGCCTCGACGGAATTTTACGGGAAACTGTGCGCGGACAACGGGATCCCCTATCACGACTTTTCGGCGGACGGGGACGAAAGGCTTAAAAAGCCGGACGAGTATGCCGATGCGGACGGTCATATGGATTACGGACTTGCCTGTTACTTCAGCAGGCAGCTCGGGCAGTATCTGAAAAAGTGACAGTTATATGAATGTCACTTTTCCGGAAAGATTTGCCGGTGTGTCGGAATGGCAGACGAGGCAGACTCAAAATCTGTTGGCGGCAACGTCGTACGGGTTCAAGTCCCGTCACCGGCATTGAATTTACAGACGATATTTGTTAAAATGATTATGATTTAAAGGCATTTGTCAACAAATACGAGGGGGCTTGTGTTATGAGAAAAAAAATAGCGGTTCTTGTTTTGGCTGCGGTCATGGCAATTTCCATGGCGATGCCGGCATTTGCCGGAACCGGTTCCTGGCAGAAGGATTCCCAGGGCTGGTGGTATCTTCTGGACGACGGGCATTATTACAGTCACGGCTGGTTCTGGATTGACGGCATGTGCTACTTTTTTGACAGAAACGGATACTGTCTCATGAATACCACGACGGATGACGGATATACGGTAAACGAGCAGGGACAGTGGATACTGGGGGGTAAGATCCAGTACCAGAGCGATTACCAGTAAGGATACTGAAGGAGGCGGCTCATGGACTGCAAAAAAGCGGTGCGGATGATCACGCCTTATATCCAGAATGAACTTTCGGATGAAGATACGGAAGCTTTCTTAAACCATATCCGTTGCTGCAAGAAGTGCAGAAGCGAGCTGGAAATGAACTATATCCTGGTAGAAGGAATCCGTCTTCTCGATTCCGGATCCGAGGATTTCAACCTGAAGGGAGCCATGGACCGCGCCATCCGGAATTCCTACAGGAGGCTTCGCAAGATAAGGTTCTTGAAGATCGCACGCTATTCCATGAATACGCTGATCGCGCTGAGCCTTTTGGTCACGGCGCTTCTGGAACTCAGAATTTTCATGCACTGACCGATAGGACCGGTTTCACCTGAAACCGGTCTTATTTCTTATCCGGCGCATAAACGGGATATTCCTGAAACATTCAGACAGGAGAAAACAAATGGGAAAGCTGATTCTGATCGACGGGCACAGCATTTTAAACAGGGCTTTTTACGGCATCCCGGATTTAACCAATTCCGAGGGACTTCATACCAATGCCGTTTACGGATTCCTGAATATCATGTTCAAGATCCTGGACGAGGAAAAGGCGGATTATCTGGCGGTTGCCTTTGATCTTTCTGCGCCCACGTTCCGGCATGAGAAATATCCGGAATACAAGGGGACCAGAAAGCCGATGCCGGAGGAACTGCACGAGCAGGTCCCGCTGATCAGGGAAGTTCTGAAATCGATGAACATTCCCATTCTTTCCCTGGCAGGATACGAGGCGGACGATATCATAGGCACGATCGCCAAACGGTATCAGAAGGAAGGCGAGGAGGTTTCCGTTATTTCCGGAGACCGTGACCTTCTGCAGCTTGCGGATGACCATATCAGGATCCGCATTCCGAAAACATCCCGCGGACAGACAGAGGTGTTCGATTATTATCCGGATGACGTGAAGAAGCAGTATCAGGTCACGCCTTCCGAGTTCATTGACGTAAAGGCACTGATGGGGGATGCTTCCGACAACATACCGGGGATTCCGTCCGTAGGCGAAAAGACGGCCACCGCCATTATCACGGCGTACCATTCCATTGAAAATGCCTATGCCCATGCGGATGAGATCAAACCGCCGAGAGCGCAGAAATCCCTGAAGGAAAATTACAAGGATGCTCAGTTTTCCAAATGGCTTGCGACCATAAAGCTGGACGTTCCGGTGGAAGCGGATCTTTCGGACATGAAGATCGGGAATATCTATACGCCCGCGGCTTATCAGGAGATCAAGCGGCTGGAATTCAAGTCCATGCTGAAACGCTTTGACGACAGTGCGAGGCAGGAAGAAAATCCGTTCACGAAGGAACCCGAATTGAAGATCCTTTCGGTGAAGGACAATACGGAAGATATCCTTACAAAGGCGCAGAAGGCGTCTGCAGTCGGCATGCAGCTTGACGGGGATATGCTGTCTTTATGTTTTTCCGATGATGAAATGTTTCTGATCCACGCGGAAGGGACCGGAGAAACGGATGCCCTGAACGGGATTGCCCTGAAGATCGCGGATCTGTGCAGGCTTGTTTTCGTGATGGATTTAAAACCTGTCCTTCACAGGATAGGGACGGAGGAAAGAAAAAATCTGAATGACTGCGGCGTGGCGGCTTATCTTCTGAACCCGCTCAAGGAAAGTTACCATGCAGATGATCTGGCCCGCGATTTCCTTTCGAAGTCCGTTCCGTCGGAGTCGGAGGATGCCGTCCGGTATGCCGGGTATCAGGGCTATGTGGCACGGAAGGCGGGACCCGTCCTCCTTCAGAAACTGCAGGACGAAAAAATGGACGGGCTTTACCGGGATATCGAAATGCCGCTGATCTATGCGCTTGCCCGCATGGAAAAAACCGGGATCCGCACGGACGGAAAACTGCTCGCGGAATTTTCAGAGGAACTTGAGAACGGAATCCGGAAATCCGAAAAAGAGATTTATGAGGAAACCGGACGGGAGTTCAACATCAATTCCCCGAAGCAGCTCGGGGAAATCCTGTTTGAAGAGATGCACCTTCCGTACGGGAAAAAGACCAGGACCGGATATTCCACATCGGCGGACATCCTGGAAAAGCTTTCGGCGGATTATCCCGTGGTCAGGAAAATTCTGGAATACCGCGCACTCACCAAACTGAATTCCACCTATGCGGTGGGGCTTAAGGAATATATCCGCGAGGACGGCAGGATACACGGGACCTTCAACCAGACGATCACCGCGACGGGACGGATATCCTCCACGGAACCGAACCTGCAGAACATACCGGTCCGTACGGAAATGGGCAGCAGATTCCGCGGCGTTTTCATTCCTTCGGCCGGATATGTATTTGTTGATGCGGATTATTCCCAGATCGAGCTCAGGGTCCTTGCCTCCCTTTCCGGAGACGAGGAGCTGATCGATGCCTACCGGCATGCGGTGGACATTCACGCGGTAACGGCGTCCAAGGTCTTTCATGTGCCGCTTGACGAAGTGACGCCGGTCATGAGAAGAAACGCAAAGGCCGTCAACTTCGGCGTGGTCTACGGGATTTCCGCTTTCGGGCTTTCGGAGGGCTTGAGCATTTCCAGAAGGGAAGCGCTCGATTACATCAACAATTATTTCCGCACCTATCCGGATGTGAAAAAATTCCTGGACAGCCAGGTGAAGAGCGCAAAGGAAAACGGATACGTGACAACGATGTTCGGAAGAAAACGGCCGGTCCCCGAACTGAAAAGCAGCAATTTCATGCAGCGTTCCTTCGGTGAAAGAGTCGCCATGAATTCGCCCATTCAGGGCACGGCGGCGGATATCATGAAGATCGCCATGATCCGCGTGGACAGGGCGCTTTCCGAAAAGAAGCTGGATGCCCGCATTGTTCTGCAGATCCATGACGAACTTCTGGTGGAGGCGGCAAAGGATTCGGCGGAGGAAGTCCTTCGCCTGGTGGCGGATACCATGAAGCATGCGGCGAAGCTGAAAGTGGATCTGGAGGTGGACGCGCATATCGGGAATTCCTGGCTGGAGGCACATCAATGATCCTTGAACTCCTGGGCGGCGCCGGCGCGGGGAAAAGCACGGCGACGGATTACATGAAGGAACATTACGGAGCGGTCATTCTGCAGACGGACAGGATTGCCCACGCGCTTTACAGTCCGGGCAAAGAGGGGTTTGATCTTGCCGTTAAAATACTGGGCAGGGAGATCATCTCCGGAGACGGAACGCTTGACCGAAAACGTATGGCGGATATCCTGTTCCGGGACCCGGAAAAACTCTGCCGGATCAACAGTGCCATTCATCCCATGGTATGGGAGGAAGTAAGACGGGAAATCAGCCGGAATAAAACATCTCCGCTTACGGTCGTGGAAACTGCGCTTCCGGATCGGAAGAGAAGTGACATCTTTGATGAAATATGGTATGTTTATACATCGGCGGAAGGACGTGCGGCCCGGCTCATGAAAGACCGCGGCTATACCGAAGAACGGGTAAAGGAGATGTTGAACCGGCAGCATTCGGAAAGTGAGTACAGAGACATGGCTGACCGGATCCTTGAAAATGAAGGAAGCACGGAAGAAATGGAAAGACAGATCGATGCTGGGCTTTCCGGGAAAGTCGTAAAATTAAGATGAGACTGGTCAGTATAGCAAGCGGCAGCAGCGGGAATGCGATCTATGCGGGAAGCGAAGAAACGCATATCCTGATCGATGCCGGCATAAGCGTGAAAAAAACGGAACAGGGTCTGGAGACGATAGGCATAAAGGGCAGCGACCTGAATGCCGTCGTGCTGACGCACGAACATTCCGATCATGTGAAAGGGCTCGGCGTGCTGGCAAGAAAATACGGCCTGCCGGTCTATGCGACGGAGGGAACGCTTTCAGCACTGAAAAAGATCCCTGATCTTTCGGGAATTCCGGAGGAACTTTTCCGCATTGTGAAGGCGGAAAGGGAATTTTCCGTCGGGGACATTACCCTGAAGCCTTTTGCCGTGGATCATGATGCGGCGGAACCTGTGGCCTACAGGATATCTTCGGGAGGAAAGCACATTGCCGTTGCGACGGATATGGGGCATTACACGGAAGATACCGTAAGAAACCTGCAGGGCCTGGATGCGCTCCTTGTGGAAAGCAACCATGACATCCGTATGCTGGAAACTGGTCCGTATCCCTATTATCTGAAGAGAAGGATCCTGAGCGATCAGGGGCATCTTTCCAACGATGATGCCGGGAAGCTGATCTGCAGGATTCTGCATGACAATCTGAAGGCGATCATTTTAGGACATCTCAGCAAGGAAAATAATTTTCCGGATCTTGCCTACGAAACGGTCCGGTGCGAGATCAGTACGGATGTCTGTCCGTACAAGCCGGATGATTTCTTCATAGAAGTTGCAAGCCGCGACCATGTATCGGCGGTCGTGGAAATCTGAGCAGGCCGGACAAAGCAGAAAACAGAAAGGGAAAAGAGGACACAGCATGAACAAGGTTATCATTACGGTAGTCGGAAAAGACGCGGTCGGGATCATTGCAAAGGTATGCACCTATCTTTCCGAAACGAAGATCAATATCCTGGATATCACGCAGACCATCCTGCAGGGATATTTCAACATGATGATGATCGCCGACATTGAAAAATCGGAGAAGCCGTTTGAAGCCGTTTCTTCGGAACTCACGGAACTCGGAGAATCCATCGGCGTAAGGATCCGGATCCAGAGGGAAGAAATCTTCACCGAAATGCACAGAATCTGAAAGGCAAAATCATGATAAATCTGTTTGAAGTACTGGAAACAAACAAGATGATCGACCATGATCTTCTTGATGTCCGGACCATCACCATGGGGATAAGCCTGCTGGACTGCGTGGATACGGATCTGGACGGAATGAACCGGAAAATCCATGACAAGATCCTGCGCCTGGCCGGGAATCTCGTAAAGACAGGAGAGGACATCGCAAGGGATTTCGGCGTGCCGATCGTGAACAAGAGGGTTTCCGTAACACCGGTTTCTTTGATCGGCGCGGGAGCCTGTAAAACGGCCGACGACTATGTGAAGATTGCCGAAACTCTTGACAGTGCCGCAAAGGAGATCGGCGTGAATTTCATAGGCGGCTATTCCGCACTGGTCAGCAAGAACATGACGGAAGCGGACCGCCTTCTCATGCAGTCCATCCCGAAGGCGCTTTCCGTGACGGAGAGAGTCTGCAGCTCCGTGAACGTCGGCTCCACCAGAACCGGCATCAACATGGATGCGGTCAGGATGATGGGAACTATCGTAAAGGAAACGGCACAGGCCACCGCCGCGAACGGGTCGCTCGGGTGCGCCAAGCTGGTCGTGTTCTGCAACGCGCCGGATGACAATCCGTTCATGGCAGGAGCCTTCCACGGAGTGTCGGAAGGAGACGCCGTGATCAATGTCGGCGTCAGCGGACCGGGTGTCGTGAAAAGCGCCATCGAAAAAGTCCGCGGGGAAAATTTTGAAGTTCTCTGCGAGACTATCAAGAAAACGGCGTTCAAGATCACAAGAGTTGGGCAGCTGGTGGCGCAGGAAGCAAGCAAACGGCTCCATGTTCCGTTCGGCATCATAGACCTTTCCCTCGCGCCCACTCCGTCCGTCGGGGATTCCGTCGCGGATATTCTGGAGGAGATCGGGCTGGAGAGCGTGGGAGCGCCGGGAACCACGGCAGCACTTGCCCTTCTGAACGATCAGGTCAAAAAAGGCGGTATTATGGCGTCTTCCTATGTGGGCGGACTGAGCGGTGCCTTTATCCCGGTCAGCGAGGATCAGGGAATGATCAACGCCGTGTCAAAGGGAGCACTGACGATCGAGAAGCTGGAAGCGATGACATGCGTTTGTTCCGTGGGACTGGACATGATCGTGATCCCGGGGGATACGACTGATACGACGATCGCCGGCATCATAGCGGATGAGGCGGCGATCGGCATGGTGAACCAGAAAACAACGGCAGTCCGTGTTATTCCGGCCGCGGGTAAGAAAGTCGGGGATACGGTGGAATTCGGAGGGCTTCTCGGACATGCACCTGTGATCCCGGTGAACCGCTATGCGTGCGATGCCTTTGTAAACCGCACCGGCAGGATACCGGCTCCCATCCACAGCTTTAAGAATTAGACAATGACCATCTGCTGCTCATACAGGTTCGGGAGTTCTTCCCGGTAGCAGTCGTAATAAACGGAATTCCAGAGAGAGGCGGCGTGAACTTCTTCCAGAAGGAGGGAGAGCGCCGCCATGTTTTTGTCAAGAACGGAGGAGGCATCCGCCATCTTGCTGATCATCGGGACAGAAGTGTTCTCCTTCAGGATACCGAGCAGGTCCGCGGAGGATTCACGGAAGCCGATCAGGCGCGCATACGGGGCAACGCGGCCGCTTTTGTATATCTGCATCGACTCCTTTGTGATCCCGAGGAAAATATGCATCAGCGAACGGGCCACATGCGTGTAGGTGACATCTCTGGTTTTCAGGGAAGTGACAAGCGCCTCATAGGAAGGGGCACAGTGCGCGGAAGCCGCTATGCGGTTTGCAAGATCTTTTCCCGTGTCCGCGTAGGAATCGAAGGACTTTCCCTCGTACAGGCAGTCGATGATCTTCCGGATGATGCAGCCGGTAAAGGCATCCGTGGGAACGGGATGAGCTTCCGAAAGAACGGGGAAGGAAGCCGCGGGAATGCAGGTCTCCAGATCCTTCGTTTCCCTGCCGCACAGGATATGGCAGCGTACGGAGCGCGCGGAGGAAAAGAATCCGCCGAGTTCCGTTTCCCCGTAGCCGGATCCCTGCCTGTCCACGGTGACAAGCTTAAGCGGCGAGTGAAGGGAAAGAACGGCTTTTGCGTATTCCGTTGCCAGGATGTTGTTCGGCGTGGAAAGAATGTCCTGCGAACGCTGGATAAATCCGTCGTCCGCACCGGAGCAAGACAGGTCTGCGGCAATTGCCTTCAGTCGTGCCTCAGGGAAGGTAAGACCGTTTTTCAGGCCGAAACGCAGGGCGTTCCGGTAGGCATCGGATTCTCCGTTAAGACGGGCGGCAACAGCAAGAATTTCCTCTGCAGAAGCCTTTTCCGTGCCGCAGGATATGAAGGGAATTCCGAGAGAGCCCAGAAGGGATATTCCGTAGAGGGCGTAATCCTTCGCGGAGGCGCATGAAAACGGAGCGGGCATTTCGAAGACGGCATCCGCACCGTTCAAAAGAGCCATTCTGGCACGGTCCGCGGGGGCGTAAAGAGCAGGTTCTCCCCTCTGCATGAAATGGCCGCTCAGCACGACAACACAGTACCGGGCACTCGTCATTTCCTTTGCGCGGCGCATCTGATACAGGTGGCCGTTGTGATACGGATTATATTCGGCTATGATCCCGACAATCGGTGGTTTCATTTTCTGTTCTCCCGAAAAAACATGCTTTTAGCTTGTATTATGGTCTTTTCCGGTACTATAATCAAGACAATGAAAAATTTTGATCCGGTTTTATAAAAAATGAAGGGAGACCGTTAAATATGAGTATACTTGAGAAACTGAAAAAGAAAGCAAAAGCACATAAGAAGACCATTATCCTTCCGGAGTCCATGGATAAAAGAACCTATCAGGCTGCCGAACAGATTCTGAAAGAGGGAATTGCCAATCTGATCATCATCGGGACACCGGCGGAGATCAAGAAGAACGGAAAGGGTTTTGATATTTCCAAGGCAACGATCATCGATCCGAACACCTATGAAAAAACACAGCAGTATGAAGACCTGTTCGTAAAGCTTCGCGAGAAAAAGGGCCTTACGCATGAGGAAGCCCGCAAGACCATGATTACCGATTATGCCTATTACGGATGCCTTATGATCAAGTCCGGCGATGCGGACGGAATGGTCAGCGGCGCCTGCCACTCCACGGCTAACACGCTTCGTCCGTGCCTGCAGCTGATCAAGACGAAACCCGGCACCAAGCTTGTTTCCGCATTCTTCCTGATGGATGTTCCGGACTGCACCTACGGTGATCACGGAACTTTTGTCTTTGCGGACAGCGGCCTGAACCAGGATCCGACGGCAGAGGAACTTGCCGCGATCGCGGAAAGTTCTGCGGCAAGCTTCAAGATGCTTGTCGGGAAAGAGCCGAAGGTTGCCATGCTTTCCTATTCCACAAAGGGATCCGCAAAGCATGATCTTGTCACAAAGGTACAGCAGGCTACGGAGATCGCACAGAAAGAAAATCCGGATCTGCTTCTGGACGGCGAACTTCAGCTGGATGCCGCCATCGTTCCCGCCGTTGCAAAGAGCAAGGCACCGGGAAGCAAGGTGGCCGGCCATGCCAATGTCCTGGTATTCCCGGAACTCAATGCCGGAAACATCGGCTACAAGCTGGTGCAGAGACTTGCCAAGGCGGAAGCTTACGGCCCTCTGACACAGGGAATAGCGGCTCCCGTGAACGACCTCTCAAGGGGATGCTCCTGGGAAGATATTGTCGGCGTTGTTGCGATCACCGCGGTACAGGCCCAGATAAACGCGTAATAAAAGATCGGAAAAAGAAAATTTTATCTGAAGGAGATTTTTCATGAAAATTCTGGTTTTAAACTGCGGCAGTTCCTCACTGAAGTATCAGCTGATCGATATGGAGAACGAGAGTGTCCTGGCAAAGGGACTCTGCGAAAGAATAGGGATCGAGGGCTCCAAGCTTACCCATACGCCGGCAGGCGGAAGCAAATTTGTTCTGGAGCAGCCCATGCCCAGCCACAGGGATGCCATCAAGCTGGTCATGACGGCTCTGACCTCTCCGGATCACGGCGTGATCAAAGATGTGAGCGAAATTTCGGCCGTGGGACACCGGGTACTGCACGGCGGGAACACCTATACGGAATCCATTAAAGTCAACGAAGATGTCAAACGGGTCATCAAGGAATGCTTTGACCTTGGCCCGCTTCACAATCCGGCAAACCTGATGGGAATAGAGGCATGCGAAGCCGCTATGCCCGGTACGCCGAATGTCGCGGTATTTGATACTGCATTCGGAATGGGAATGGAGGAGAAGGCATATCTTTACGCCATTCCCTATGAGTATTACACAAAGTACAAACTGAGACGCTACGGCTTTCACGGAACAAGCCACATGTTCGTTTCCCACGAGGCGATCAAGTTCGGCAGCCTGGATCCGAAGAATGCAAGGGTCATTGTCTGTCATCTCGGAAACGGCGCATCCGTTTCCGCATCGATCGGCGGAAAATGCGTGGATACTTCCATGGGGCTTACCCCACTGGAAGGCCTGATCATGGGAAGCCGTTCCGGCGACATCGATCCGGCGGTTCTTCAGTATATATGCAACCATGATCATATCGACATCAACGACATGCTGAATATCCTGAACAAGAAATCCGGCATTCTCGGAATGTCCGGCGGGATTTCAAGCGATTTCCGCGATGTCGGAAAAGCGGCGGACGGGGGGAACCATCTTGCAAAGGTGGCTCTGGATGCCTATGTGCTCCGCGTTGCCAAATACATTGGGGCCTATGCGGCGGCCATGAACGGCGTGGATGCGATCGTCTTTACCGCCGGCGTCGGGGAAAACGACAAAGGCATGAGGAAGGATATCTGCTCCTACTTAGGCTTCATGGGCGTGAAGATCGACGATGAAAGAAACAACATCCGCGGGGAAAGAAGAGTCATTTCCGCGGAGGATTCCAAAGTAAAGGTAATGATGATCCCGACAAACGAGGAACTGGCTATTGCAAGGGAGACACTGCGCCTTACTTCCGAATAAAAGCCTGATGATCGGAAAAGCCGGAAAAACCGGTTGACAAAGAGATAAACGGTCACTATAATGTAAAAAGTTACGCAGTGAACCGAGAAACTGATACGGTGTCGGTTTCCGGCGGATAAGGAGGTGTTTCCAATGTCGATTTGTCCCAAGAATAAATCTTCCAGAGGCCACAGAGATCAGAGAAGGGCCAACTGGAAAATGGCGGATATGAATCTTATCAAATGCCCGAAATGCGGTGCACTGATGATGCCTCATCGTGTGTGCAAAGCATGCGGAACATACAATAAGAAAGAGATCATCAAAGTAGAAGACTGATTAAGTTTTCATAAAGGGGCCGGCGCAGATTGCGGCGGCCCTTTTTTTATATCCCAGGATGCTGCTTTCCTTGATTTTGAGCCTGATATAAGATATATTGAAACAGGTATTTTGATGACGTTTGAAGGCCTCTGAACGGGCCGATGGAGGGAATCCCGATGGTAACGGTTGCCGTTGACGCAATGGGCGGAGACAATGCCCCGGATGAAATCATAAAGGGATGCGTGATGTCCCTTGGGAAAGCGGATGATATCCGGATATCGCTCGTGGGAAAGGAAGACGTGATCCGTGAAAAGCTCGGTGCCCTTTCCTTTGACCGTGACAGGATAACCGTGGTCAATGCATCGGAAGTCATAGAGACGGGAGATCCGCCCGTTCTTTCCATCCGTCAGAAAAAGGATTCTTCCATTGTCGTGGGAATGCAGCTTGTGAAAAGCGGCAGCGCGGACGCCTTTGTTTCGGCGGGAAGTTCCGGCGCGGTCCTTGTGGGCGGTCAGGTCATTGTGGGAAGGCTGAAAGGCGTGGAAAGAGCGCCGTTTGCGGCACTCATCCCTACGGATTCCGAGAACGGCGTCATACTGCTTCTGGACTGCGGCGCCAATGTGGATGCAAGGCCGGAACATCTGGTCCAGTTCGCGAGAATGGGATCGGTTTACATGGAGCATGTGGTCGGGATCCCGAAACCGAGAGTCGCACTGGTGAACATAGGGATGGAAGAGGAAAAAGGCAATGCACTTGTAAAGGAAACCATGCCGCTTATGCGGGCGGAGAAACATCTCAATTTCACGGGGAGCATCGAATCCCGCGAAATCCCCCACGGCGGTGCGGACGTGGCGGTCTGCGAAGCCTTTACCGGCAATGTGATCGTGAAGCTTTACGAAGGAGTTGCCTCCACCATGCTTCACACCATGAAGAAATCCATGATGAGTAACTTAAGAAGCAAGATCGGCGCGCTGCTTTTAAAGCCGGCGCTGAAAAAATCCCTGGGTTCCTTTGATGCTTCGGCTTACGGAGGAGCACCCATGCTGGGACTTAAGGGACTTGTGGTCAAGGCCCACGGGAATTCAAAGGCGAATGAGATCTGCAATGCCGTACTTCAGTGCAGAAAATTTTCCGAAGAAAAGATCAACGACAGGATTCAGGAGGAGATCGGCAATGGAGTTTGAAAAACTTCGCAGGATCATAGCGGAAGTCCTGAACATAAAACCGGACGATATACGCCCGGATTCGGCGATCATGGATGACCTCGGAGCGGATTCCCTTGACGTCTTTCAGATCATCATGGGGATTGAAGAGGAGTTTGACATCGAAATACCGCAGGATTCGGCTGATAAGATCAAAACGGTTTCCGATGCCGCAGATGCCGTGAAATCCGCATTGAGATAAAAGCCCCGGGAGGGCTTTTTCCATGCAGAAGGCTGTGCATATACGGAGGATAAGAATTTGAAGTTTTCCGGATTTCAGAACAGGATAGGCTATACATTTAAAAACGAATTGCTTCTGCAGCAGGCGCTTACGCACAGTTCCATGGCGAACGAAGAGCATACCGGCCACCTCGGTTCCAACGAAAGACTGGAGTTTCTGGGAGATGCCGTGCTGGAACTTGTCAGCAGCGAGTTCTTTTACCGCAATCACCCGGATAAGCCGGAAGGGGATCTGACAAGGCTGAGAGCGAGTCACGTATGCGAGCGCGCGCTTGCGGAATGCGCCGGAAAGATAGATCTGGGTGATTACCTGCTGCTCGGGAAGGGCGAGGAACAGACAGGCGGCCGGAAAAGGCCGAGCGTCGTATCGGATGCCATGGAAGCGGTGATCGGGGCAATTTACCTGGACGGAGGCTTTGAATGCGCCGGAAGGTTCATCTTGAGATTCATACTGGATGAAACAGACAAAGAGGAAGAGTTCACGGACGCCAAGACAAAACTGCAGGAAGAAGTGCAGAAAAACGGCGGAAGCGATCTGACATATGAGCTGATTTCGGAGGAAGGCCCCGATCATGACAAGAAGTTCACCTGTGCCGTTTTCCTTGACGGCAGGGAGATCGGAAGAGGGACCGGTTCCAACAAGAAAAACGCGGAACAGAAAGCGGCATATGAGGCTTTGAGCGGCCAGAAGAAAAATTAAGGTATGAGGGGTATAAAATGTACTTAAAAAGCATAGAAATCCAGGGATTTAAATCTTTCGCAAACAAGATAACCTTTGAATTCCAGAACGGGATAACAGGGATCGTGGGACCGAACGGATCCGGAAAAAGCAATGTTTCCGATGCTGTCCGGTGGGTTCTCGGCGAACAGAGCGCAAAGCAGCTCCGCGGCGGAAATATGCAGGATGTTATCTTTGCGGGAACGGAAACAAGAAAGCCGCAGGGATTTGCCTATGTGGCCATTACCCTGGACAACACCGACAGAAGGCTTTCCATTGATTTTGACGAGGTCAAGGTTTCAAGAAGGCTGTACCGCTCGGGCGAAAGCGAATACATGATCAACGATGTTCCCTGCCGTCTGAAGGACGTAAGCGAACTGTTTTTTGATACCGGGATAGGACAGGAAGGATATTCCATCATCGGACAGGGACAGATCGAACAGATCTTAAGCGGAAAACCGGAAGACAGACGGGAACTGTTTGACGAAGCGGCCGGGATAACGAAATTCAAGAAGCGCAAGATCCTTTCGGAAAAAAAGCTGGAAAACGAACGGGCAAACCTTGTCCGTGTAAGCGATATCCTATCGGAACTCGAGAAACAGGTGGAACCGCTGAAAAAGCAGTCCGAGGCAGCCAGGGAATATCTGCGCCTGAAGGATGAGCTGAAAAAGCTGGAAGTCAATCTTTTCCTGCGCGAATCCGATTCGCTGAAGAGTCAGCTTGCGGATCTGGACCAGAAGGAAAATATTTTAAAGGATGATCAGGAAGAAGCAAACAGGGAAGCCGAGCAGCTGAAGACGGATTATGAAGATCTGGAGAACCTGCTTACGGAGCTTGATGCCACACTTACTTCCACGAGGGAACAGATTTCGCAGTACAATATGGAATCCGGGGATCTCTCCGGAAAAATCAACGTGCTCCGGGAACAGATCAATACCGAAAAAATGAATACGGAGCATATTGAGTCAAGGCTTTCCGCCATCGAAACGGAAACGCAGAATCATGTGCAGAGCCTGAACGAATACCAGACGCAGAAAACGGAAATGGACCGTACTTCGTCCGATGCGGAGGAAAAACGCAAAGAGGCGGAAAAGACGCTGCTTTCCGCGGACGAAAACATCATGCTGCTCGATCAGAAGATCGAGGATACCAAGAATGCGGTGATCGACGCCATAAACGAGAGGGCGGAGCTTTCGGCCAAAGGTGAGCGCTATACCGCCATGATGGAACAGATCCAGGTCAGAAGATCGGAAGTGACCCAGAAGCTTTTAAAGATCAAATCGGACGAATCCGTTCTGGAAGAACAGATCGCCGCGGAAAACAAAAAGCTGGAAGAATCCGGACAGAATATAAAGGAACTGGAAGAACAGGAAAAACAGGGCACGGAAAAAACGGCGGAATGCGAAAGGGAAGTCATACGCCTTTCCAAGGTTTTGAACGATATTCACGGAGAGTATCAGGCAAATTCCGCAAAGCTGGAATCCATGCGGAATCTGGCGGAACGGTATGACGGATACGGCAACAGCATAAAGCATGTCATGGAAACAAGAGACAGGATCCGCGGAATACATGGCGTTGTCGCGGATCTGATCACCGTGGACAAGGATTACGAAACGGCGATCGAAACCGCTCTGGGCGGAAAAATACAGAATGTCGTCACGGATTCCGAAGAGACAGCAAAGCAGCTGATCGAACATCTGAAAAAGAACAAGTTCGGACGCGCCACGTTCCTTCCGCTTACCAGCACCGGCACGGCGAGGGAATGGAATCCCGGCGATGTCATGAAGGAAGAGGGCGTGATCGGTCTTGCCTCTTCCCTCGTGAAAACAGCGCCCCAGTACGAAGGGCTTGTCCGCTATCTTCTGGGAAGGGATATCGTCGTAACCGACATAGACCATGCCATTGCGATCGAGCGCAAGTATCACTATGAATACAGGATGGAAACACGGGAGGGAGAACTCATCACGCCCGGAGGCTCCATCAGCGGCGGTGCATTCCGGAACGCAAGCAATCTCCTGGGCAGAAAACGCGAAATCGAAGAGCTGGAGCAGGCCACGGAGAAAATCCTCGTAAAGTCGGAGGAGACACAGAAAGAGCTTGACCTTGCCAACGGAGAGCTGAATGCCGCAAAGGCTGAGAACGAAAGCCTGAAGCAGAAAAAGCAGGATGCTCTGCTTCTGCAGAATACCATCCAGAGCAACCTGAGCCGCCTGACGGAAAAGAAGAACGATGTGGACGATTCCTCTTCCGATCTCGACGCCGAGCACAGGGAACTGGAAAACCAGATCACGGAGATCAATACCGGGAAGCAGCAGCTTGACACCGACATGAGCGGGCTGGAAGAAAAGCGAAGCAGCATGGAAACTTCGGTTTCCTCTCTTGCCAGAGAGCTTGAGGAAGCAAAGGCCGGAAGGGAAAACTTTGCTTCGGCTCTGTCAAAGGCACAGATTGAAGCGAGCGAATCCAGACAGAAGCTTTCGTTCATCGAAGAGAATCTGAAGCGTGTCAATGAAGAAATCGGCAGGCTCACGGAGGAAAGAGAATCCTTAAAGAGCGGAACGGACGAATCCTCGAAGAGGATTGAGGAAAAGAAGGATGAAATAGACGAGGCACAGGCCTCCATCGACACGATCCGTCAGAAGATTTCCGAACTGAACGCGACTGTGGAGGAAACGCTGCAGAAAAAGGAATCCAAGTCGGGAGAGCAGAAACAGTTCTTCGAGAAGAGGGATGCCATTTCCTCACGGATATCCGCACTCGACAAGGACCTGTTCCGTATCCAGAGCCAGCATGAAAAATGCGAGGAAAAGCTGGGGTCTCATGTTTCCTATATGCTGAGCGAATATGAGCTTACCTATGACACGGCGGAACCCATGCGTGACGAATCCCTTTCGGATCTTTCCTCACTGAAAAAGGATATCGAAGGAAGAAAAACAGACATACGTTCCCTGGGGAACGTCAATGTCAATGCCATAGACGACTACAAGGATGTTTCGACGCGCTACGAATTCCTGAAGAATCAGCATGATGACCTTAAGAAGGCGGAGGAAGCGCTTCTTAACGTGATCGATGAACTTGACAAGGGAATGCGGAAACAGTTCGGCGAACAGTTCGCCCTGATCGCGAAGGAATTCGACAAGGTATTTAAGGAACTGTTCGGCGGCGGACACGGGGAAATCCAGATGGAGCAGGATGTGGACATGCTGGAAGCCGGGATATCCATTATCGCGGAACCGCCGGGCAAGAAGCTGCAGAACATGATGCAGCTTTCCGGAGGAGAAAAGGCACTGACTGCCATTTCCCTGCTTTTCGCCATACAGAATCTGAAGCCGTCGCCTTTTGCGCTGCTGGATGAGATCGAGGCTGCCCTGGACGATTCCAACGTGGACCGCTTCGCAAAATATCTCCGGAAGCTTACGGACAACACACAGTTCATCGTCATCACGCACAGAAGAGGAACCATGGTTGCCGCCGACAGGCTGTACGGCATTACGATGCAGGAGAAAGGTGTCTCCACGCTCGTATCCGTAAAGCTGATTGAAAACGAACTGGATAACTAATGCCGCATTGACAGGAAGGGACAGAGAATGGGATTTTTCAAACGGCTTCTTTCCGTTTTTCACGGACACGGAGCCATTGATGAGGAGTTTTACGACGACCTGGAGGAAACTCTGATCACGGGCGATATGGGTGTAAGGACAACGGAAGAACTCCTGGAGGAGCTGAAAAACCGGGTAAAGGAAGAAAAGATCCGCGAGCCGGAAGAATGCCTGGGCATACTGAAGGAAAGCATCCGTTCCAAAATGGACACGGGCCCGAACGCATACGATTTTGAAGACGGAAAATCCGTGGTTCTTCTTGTCGGCGTGAACGGAGTCGGAAAAACCACGACCGCGGGCAAGCTGGCAATGCAGATGAAATCCCGCGGGAAAAAAGTGCTCCTTGCCGCAGCGGATACTTTTCGTGCGGCAGCCATAGAACAGCTTACGGAATGGGCAAAGAGGGCGGATACGGATCTGATCTCTTCCAGGGAAGGCTCCGATCCCTCCGCGGTCCTGTTTGATGCGATCAACGCCGCAAAGGCAAGAAATACGGATATTCTAATCGTGGATACGGCAGGACGCCTGCACAACCGGAAGAACCTGATGGAAGAACTGAAGAAGATGGACCGTATTTTAAACCGTGAAATGCCGGATGCCGTCCGTGAGACACTTCTTGTACTGGATGCCACCACGGGACAGAACGCACTGGAACAGGCAAGGGAATTCGGGGAAGCGGCCAACGTGAACGGGATCGTCATCACAAAGCTGGACGGAACCTCCAAAGGCGGAATCGTGGTCGCCATCCAGACGGAGCTGCATATTCCCGTGAAATACATCGGGACCGGCGAGAAAATTGAAGATCTGAAGAAATTTGATTCCGGGAAATTTGTCGACGAACTTTTTGCCGATCAGAAAGCCGAGAAAGAGGAGCAGTAAAAATGGAGAAACTGAGTCTTGATAAGTTTGAGGAAGCAAGCGATGTTGTAAAGAAAGTCACCAAGGAAACAAAACTGGTATACAGCGAATATTTTTCGGAGCAGTCGGGGAACAAGATTTACCTGAAGCCGGAAAACATGCAGCAGACCGGAGCCTATAAGGTCAGGGGTGCCTATTACAAGATTTCAACGATGAGCAAGGAAGAAAGAAGCCACGGTCTTATCACGGCATCGGCCGGGAACCATGCCCAGGGTGTCGCATATGCGGCCAAGCTTGCCGGCATCAAGGCAACGGTCTGCATGCCGACTACGACGCCGCTCATCAAGATCAACCGGACCAAAGCGCTCGGCGCGGAAGTGGTCTTAAAGGGAGATGTGTTCGATGACGCCTGCGCCGAAGCGGTACGGATTGCGGCGGAGACAGGCGCCACGTTCGTGCATCCTTTCAATGATCTGGATGTGGCGACGGGGCAGGGAACCATAGCCATGGAAATCATCAAGGAACTTCCGACGGTCGACTATATTCTGGTCCCGATCGGCGGTGGCGGCCTCTGTGCCGGTGTTTCCACGCTTGCCAAGATGCTGAATCCGAAGATAAAAGTGATCGGCGTGGAACCGGAAAATGCAGCCTGCATGAAGGAATCCCTTGCGGCCGGCCATGTCATTACGCTCCCCAGTGCCAATACCATTGCGGACGGCACGGCGGTCAAGACGCCGGGAGACCTGATCTTCCCGTACATTCAGAAAAACGTGGATGACATCATAACGATCAATGACAACGAACTGATCGTATGCTTCCTTGACATGATCGAAAACCACAAGATGATCGTCGAAAATTCCGGACTTCTTTCCGTGGCAGCATTGAAACATATGGATGTAAAAGGTAAAAAGATCGTCTGCATTCTGAGCGGCGGGAACATGGACGTGATCACCATGGCGTCCTTAATCCAGCACGGACTCATCCAGAGAGACAGGATATTCACCGTATCCGTGCTTCTTCCGGACAAGCCCGGCCAGCTTGCCAGAGTTTCCACGATCATTGCGGAAGAAAACGGAAATGTCATCAAGCTGGAACATAACCAGTTCGTCAGCATTAACCGGAATGCCGCCGTAGAACTCAGGATCACGATGGAGGCGTTCGGTACGGAACACAAGGAAAAGATCGTTGAAAGGCTCCGGAAGGAAGGATACAGACCCAAACTGGTCAAAGCCAAGGGAACCTATAACGAAGGATAAGGGATCCTGTAACATACAATAAGAGACCCGTCACGGGAAATACGCCTGTATGTCAAGTAAAAGTACTTGACATACAGGCTTTTATCATGTATCCTTTGCAGGGTGACCCAATATGGATGAGATGGAAAAGATTGTCGATCAGGATCTTCTGTTTGATTTTTACGGGGAAATGCTGACGGAGCATCAGAAGAGGATCTACAGGGAAGTGGTCTTCAACGATTATTCGGTCAGCGAAGTTGCCCGCGACGAGGGAATTTCCCGTCAGGGGATTTCGGACATGATCAGAAGATGCACGAAGCTTCTTGCCGGCTATGAGAAAAAACTCGGGCTGGTGAAAAGATTCCACGCCCAGAAACAAATCATCTTAAAGATCAGCAAACTTGCCGAACAGTTCCGGAAGGACGGAAAGGCGGATCATATAGAGAAAATCGCCGAACTCTCCAAAGAACTGCTGAAAGAGGAATAATGGCTTTTGAAAGTCTGACCGAAAAACTGCAGAATGTATTCCGGAAACTCCGCGGGAAGGGAAAACTTTCCGAAGCGGATGTGAAGACTGCGCTGAAGGAAGTCAGAATGGCTCTTCTGGAAGCGGATGTCAGCTTCAAGGTTGTGAAACAGCTTCTTTCCGCCATTGAAGAGCGTGCGGTCGGTTCGGAGGTAATGGATTCGCTCACGCCCGGACAGCAGGTCGTAAAGATAGTCAACGAAGAACTGATCCGTCTGATGGGCTCCGAGACAACTTCCATTCCGTTGAGAAAAGACGGCCAGCCCGATATCATCATGATGACGGGACTGCAGGGAGCCGGAAAAACCACGACGGCAGCCAAGCTTGCACTGAAGCTGAAGGGCAAAGGCGAAACGCCGCTTCTTGCCGCGCTGGACATATACCGGCCGGCTGCGGTGGAACAGCTTAAGGTAAACGGCGACAGAGCCGGGATCCCCGTTTTCACCATGGGAACTTCAAAATCCCCGGTGGATATTGCAAAGGCGGCACAGGCGCATGCCCGGGAAAACAAAAATTCCGTTCTTATTCTGGATACGGCGGGACGTCTTCAGATCGACGAATCCATGATGAAGGAACTTTCGGATATCAAACAGGCGGTTTCCGTGGATTCCTCCATACTTGTCGTTGACGCCATGACCGGACAGGAAGCGGTCAATGTGGCTTCCGCTTTCAATGAAAAGGTCGGCATAGACGGCGTCATCATCACCAAGCTTGACGGCGACACCAGAGGCGGAGCGGCCCTCTCCATAAAAGCCGTGACCGGAAAACCTGTTTTTTATGCGGGCATGGGCGAAAAGCTGACGGACCTTTCGGAATTTGCGCCCGACCGTATGGCATCCCGCATACTGGGAATGGGAGACATCCTGTCCCTGATCGAAAAAGCGGAAGCGGATGTCGATCAGGAAAAAGCCAGGAAGATGAGCGAAAAGCTGAAAAAGGCGGATTTCGACTTCAATGATTTCCTGGATGAGATGAGTCAGCTGAAAAAAATGGGCGGCCTTTCTGGCGTCATGAGCATGCTTCCCGCCATGGGAGGCGGCATGAAGGGAATGCCGGAAGTCGATGACAGCCAGATGACCCGCGTGGAGGCAATCATTCTTTCCATGTCCGCGGAGGAACGGAGCCATCCGGATATCCTGAACATATCACGGAAAAACAGGATCGCCAGGGGAGCCGGCGTCGATGTGGGAGAAGTAAACAGGATTGTAAAGCAGTTTGAACAGATGAAGAAAATGATGAAACAGATGCCGGGTCTTATGAAAGGCCGGTCACTCGGCCAGGGCAGTCTGTCAGGTCTTTTCGGTAAATTAAAACATTGATGATATTCAAGGAGGAGAAATATGTCAGTAAAGATCAGATTAAAAAGAGTTGGTCAGAAGAAACAGCCGTTTTACAGAATCATAGTCGCAGATGAAAGATCACCCAGAAACGGCAGATTCATTGCCGAGATCGGGAGCTATGATCCCAACCAGGAGCCGAGCCTCATCAAGTTCAGCGAGGAAGAAACAAAAAAGTGGCTGCAGAACGGCGCTCAGCCGACAGACCGTGTCGCAAAGCTTTTACAGCTTGCGGGAATAAGCGGCAAGGCAGTGGAGCAGGCTGACAAGAAGAGAAAAGAAAAGGTAGCGCAGCAGGCTGCTGCGGCAGCAAAGAAAGCAGCAGAAAAGGCAGCAGCGGACAAGGCGGCGGCAGACAAGGAAGCGGCAAAGGCAGCAGCGGCAGCAGCAGCTCCTGCGGCAGCACCGGCTGCTGAGGAAGCGCCGAAGGCAGAAGCATGAAAGAACTTGTCGAGCTGATTGCCAGAGAGCTGGTTGAAAATCCGGACCAGGTCAAGGTGACGGAAACCGAAAAGGAAGACTCCGTCGTGCTGGAACTTTCCGTTGCTCCTTCCGATATGGGAAAAGTAATCGGCAAATCCGGCAAGATCGCAAAGGCCATTCGTTCCGTTGTCAAGGCTGCATCGTCCGGTTCGGATAAAAAAGTCATCGTGGAGATCGAATAAGGAAGGTCTTTATGACAGACAAATTCAGAGTCGGCGTTATCAGTTCCGTTCACGGAGTGCACGGGGAAGCAAAGGTATTTGTGACTTCGGACGATCCGAAAAGATTCCGTGATCTGAAAACGGTTATCGCCGTAGGATTGCACGGAAGCAAAGTTCTGGAACTGGAATCCGTGAAGTTTCACAAGGATATGGCTATCTGCAAATTCAAGGGGATCGATACTCCCGAGGAGATCCGCATGTACCGCGGGATGGATCTCATGATAGACCGTAAGGATGCGGTGCCGTTAAAAAAGGACGAACACTATATTGCCGATCTCATCGGGCTGGATGTAGTTACCGACGAAGGCAGTCCGATCGGGAAAGTTTCCGATCTTTATCCCACGGGAGCCAACAGCGTGCTTGTAGTGAAAACGCCCGAAGGGACCGAGATCCTGCTGCCGTATATCGATGAATTCGTCCGTTCCATTGACACGGAGGAAGGAAAAGTCACGGTGCACCTGATGGATGGTATTATCTGACGGATTAAAGAACCGCGGGAAGAGGCACTATGAAATTCTACATTCTTACTCTTTTTCCGGAAATGGTGGAAGAATGCATGCAAACAAGCATTCTGGGAAGAGCGCAGGAAAACGGGATCATCCGTATAGAGACCGTCAATATCCGTGATTATTCAGGAGAAAAGCACGGGCATGTGGACGATTATCCCTACGGGGGAGGAGCCGGCATGATCATGCAGGCGGAACCCATTCTGAAGGCCTTCCGGGACATATCCGGGAAATGCGGCGAAAGAGCGCCCCGTCTGATCTATACGACGCCGAAGGGAAAACTTTTCACGCAGGATACGGCAAAAAAGCTTTCATCGGAGAACAGCCTGATCTTTCTGTGCGGCCACTATGAAGGGATAGACGAAAGGGTTCTAGAACTTGCAAAACCCGACTGCTTTTCCATCGGAGATTATGTCCTGACGGGAGGAGAGCTTCCTGCCATGGTCATGATCGACGCGATCAGCAGGCTGGTACCGGGTGTTCTGACCAATGATTCCAGCCCGGGGGAGGAATCGCTCGAAAACGGGCTTCTGGAATATCCCCAATATACGAGGCCGGAAACGGTGGACGGAATTTCCGTTCCGGATGTCCTGCTTTCGGGGAATCATAAGAACATCGGAAAGTGGAGACGGGAACAGTCCTTAAGAAAAACGTATTTTGACAGGCCGGATCTGATCGCGAAAGCCGATCTCTCCGAAGAAGACAGGAAATACATAAACAGTCTTAAAAGGTAACGATAGCCGAAAAGGCTTGCAAATAACATAAGGTTATGCTAAAGTAATTTAGCGTATTTTAAGGAGGTTTTGTCATGAAGGAAAATGTGATCATTACAAAAATCGAATCTGCCCAGATGAAGAATCCGGGGGATTTTCAGGTAGGGGATACCGTCAAGGTATACAACAAGATCAAAGAAGGAAACCGTGAAAGAATTCAGATCTTCGAAGGCACTGTCCTGAAGAGACAGAACGGCGGTTCCCGCGAAACCTTTACGGTCAGAAAAAGCAGCAACGGAATCGGCGTGGAAAAAACATGGCCGGTCAATTCCCCTTCCGTAGACAAGGTTGAGGTTGTTAGAAAGGGTAAAGTCAGAAAAGCCAAACTGAATTACCTTCGCAATCTTGCGGGTAAGGCAGCAAAAGTCAAGGAAATCATAGAATAAGAAACGGATATCATCTTAAGGAACGACGGGGGACAATGAAAAATTGTCCCTCTTTTCATATCAACGGCAGAGGCAAAACAATTGGGACCCAGAATGGAATTTTTCCAATACGATGAAACAAATATCATGCGGCGCGTGATCAACTGGATCGTGCAGATTGCAGTCGTGATCGCGCTTGCCTGGTTCTGCGTCTATGCATTCGGGACCACCGTAAAAAATGCGGGACAGAGCATGCAGCCTGTCCTTGAAAACGGGGAAACCGCTCTTTATGACAGAGCTGCTTTCCATCTCCGTGATCCGGAACGGTATGATGTCATCGTCTTTAAGTCTGCGGACGGAGCGGAGCACATCAAGAGGATCATCGGTATGCCGGGGGAAACCGTGCAGATTAAAAACGGGACCGTGGAGATCAACGGAAAAAATCTGGAAACCGACAACCGGAATGCCCTGAATACGGTATCTATCCCGGGACTCGCGGAAACACCCGTGGAACTGGGAAGCGATGAATATTTTGTCCTGGGGGACAACCGGGATTCCAGTGAGGATTCCAGGTTCGAAAGCATAGGAAATGTAAAAAAAAGCAGTATAGAAGGAAAAGTCTGGATCAGGGTGTCGCCGCTGATCCGTTTAAGCCTTATCCACTGAAAGCGGTGAAAGAATGAACATTCAATGGTATCCGGGTCACATGACAAAGGCACTTCGTGAACTGGAAAAGGAAAACCGGAATACGGACATGATCATTGAGGTGCTGGACGCCAGAGCCCCGCACGCCACGAGAAATCCCGATTTTGCCGATACGTTTCCGGGCAAGAAAAGGATCATCATCTTAAATAAGGCTGATCTTGCCGATGAAAAGCTGACCAGGGCATGGATCCGGTTTTACCGTTCCGGGAAGCTGGAATGTATCGGCACCGATGCCCGAGATCGAAGCACGCTGAAAAGACTGATCCTGCAGGATCTGGGGGATGCTCCGAAAGAGAAAGCAGCGTCCGGCCGTGCAGCCGTTAAAAAGCCGGTGCGTGCGATCGTTGCCGGTATTCCCAATGCCGGAAAATCCACGCTGATCAACAGCCTTTCCGGTAAAGCCGAAACAAAAACGGGAAATAAGCCGGGCGTGACAAGAGGAAAACAGTGGATCTCGCTGGGAAGATCGCTGGAACTGATGGATACTCCCGGGATCCTGTGGCCGAAATTCGAAGACCGGGAAACCGGCCTCGCACTTGCATTCTTAGGCTGTATTAATGACGATATCCTGGACAGGAGGGAACTTTCCCTCGAACTCATAAAGAAGCTGAACAAAATTGATCCTCAGATCTTAGGCTCCCGCTTTGACTGTGCCGGACTTTCGGAAAGCGAAGCCCTTGACAAGATCGCAAAAAAACGCGGATGCCTGTTAAAGGGCGGGGAACCCGATTATGACCGTGCATCGGATATCCTTTTGAAGGAATTCCGGAACGGGAAACTGGGTCGCATCACGCTTGAAGTTCCGCCCGCAGACGGAAAGAACACGGGAAAGGCAGAAATATCCGGATGAAAATGCCGACTGGGGAAAAACTGGAAAAGGAACTGAAAAGACTGGAACTGATGTCCGGGTATGAAGAGGAATATTCTTCCTGCGGTTTCATTGCGGGCATAGACGAGGCCGGCAGGGGACCGCTTGCGGGGCCTGTGGCGGCAGGTGCCGTCATCCTTCCGAAAGACTTAAAGATCCCATATCTCAACGATTCCAAAAAGCTCACGCCGAAAAGAAGAGACGAACTTTACCTGGAAATAGCCGACAGGGCGCTTGCCTGGTCGGTGGCCCTTGTAGACAGGGAAGAGATCGACAGGATCAATATCCTTCAGGCAACCTTCGAGGCAATGCGTTCGGCCGTCCGTCAGCTTAAAATAAAACCGGATATCCTTCTGATCGATGCGGTGACCATCCCGGATACAGGCATAAGGGAAGTCCCCATCATCAGGGGAGACGCCAAGAGCGTAAGCATTGCCGCAGCTTCCGTCATGGCCAAGGTAACAAGAGACAGGATCATGATGAAATACGACGAAATGTACCCGCAGTACGGATTTGCAAAGCATAAGGGATACGGAACGGCGGAACACATAGCGGCGCTGAAAAAATACGGCCCATGCCCCATCCACAGAAGAACCTTTATCGGGCATTTCGTATGAATAAAAGAGAAACGGGAAAAAAGTTCGAGGAAACGGCAGCCGGATATCTGGAAAGCAAAGGAGTCATGATCCTCGAAAAAAATTACAGGATACCTGCCGGTGAGATCGACCTGATCGGAATGGACGGGGAATATCTGGTGTTTTTCGAAGTGAAATACAGAAGCTCCCTGAAAATGGGGGATCCGCTTTCTGCGGTTGATTTCAGAAAACGGCAGAAGATCATGAATGTATCGAAACATTATCTTTATGAACATCATTACAGGGAAAATGCCCCGGTCCGTTTTGACTGCATAGGGATAACGGGTGAAAAGATAAACTGGGTCAGAAACTCTTTTACGGCTTAAGGAGAACTAAATGACAGACTGGATCAGAAAAGGCACCGGAGAGGAAATAAAAGAGAGGGAAAGTAACGGCGTGACTTATCTGTATTTTCCCGCTCTGGAAGAAACAGGCCTTGTGCGTCATGCCTTTTCCACAAGAATGGGCGGAGTCAGCAAAGGATGTTTTTCTTCGATGAATTTTTCCTTTTCCCGGGGAGATGATCCGGACGATGTCCGTGAAAATTACAGAAGGATGGCTTCAGCCATAGGCGTGGAGTACGATTCCTTTGTCGTTTCCGAGCAGGAGCATACGACAAACCTGCTTACAGTGACCGAAGAACTGAAAGGTTCCGGCGTATTGTTCGAAAGGCCGTACCGGGCGATCGACGGGCTTCTGACCTGCACGAAGGGGATCACGCTCGTTACGTTTTATGCGGACTGCATCCCTCTTTATTTTCTGGATCCGGTAAAAGAGGCAATCGCGCTTTCCCATTCCGGATGGAAGGGGACTCTCAGTGAAATGGGCAGGATAACGGCGGAAAGAATGAAACATGAGTTCGGCAGCCGGCCGGAAGATCTGATCGTCTGCATCGGCCCCGGGATATGCAGGGACTGTTATGAGATCGGAGAGGAAGTTGCCGAAAAATTCCGTAAGGGATTTACCGCCGGAAATGCGGACGAGATACTGTCCGGATATCATGACGGGCACTGGCAGCTGGACTTATGGCATGCGAACGAACTTGTCCTTTTAAAGGCAGGAGTACTGCCGCAGCACATCCATATTTCGGATATCTGCACGAGATGCAATTCCGACAGACTGTATTCGCACAGGGCTTCCGGCGAAAGAAGAGGAAACCTTGCAGCCTTTCTGGAACTGAAACTCAGTTAAACACGCTTCCGGTACGTTTACCGGATGCTGACGCATAAAAAGATCCGGCCGCCTGCGCGACCGGATCTTTAAATATTTCAGGAAAGCTCAGCTGATCAGTCCGTAATATTCATATCCGTCGGAATTGAGACTCTGAACAAAGTTCTGGATTTTTGCGGTGGAACTTAAGGACATGCCGACAGACATGTCGCAGTTTAAGGTGTCTATGATCACCGCCAGATAGCGGCTCATATCCGCTTCCAGATACCAGGGCTGCTTCAGCAGTTCGGGCCTTCTGTAGTTTAGGTTTGTCGTGCAGACATAATCGATGATGCCGTTTTCGTAACAGCTGTTGAATTCATTGATGCCGTTTGTAAAGAGACCGTAGGTTGCGCATATGATGACGCGCGCGGCCTTCCGTGCTTTCAGTTCCTTTGCGGTATCCAGGATGCTTTCGCCGGAAGAGATCATATCGTCCACAACGATCACGCTCTTTCCTTCCACGCTGGAACCCAGAAATTCATGCGCAACGATCGGGTTTCTGCCGTCCACGACCCGGGAATAGTCTCTGCGCTTGTAAAACATGCCGAGATCCACGCTTAAGTTATTGGCTAGATAAACGGCTCGGTCCATTGCACCTTCATCGGGACTGATGATCATCAGTTTGTCCTTGTCGGCCTTTAAGTTGGGAACATTCTGGAAACAGGTTTTCACGAACTGATAGGTAGGCATGAAATTGTCAAAGCCGGAAAGCGGAATGGCGTTCTGAACCCGGGGATCATGGGCATCGAAGGTGATGAAATTGCTGACGCCCATTTCCGAAAGTTCAATAAGGGCATTGGCACAGTCCAGGGATTCCCGCTTGCTTCTTTTGTGCTGTCTTCCTTCATACAGGAAAGGCATGATCACGTTTACGCGGTGCGCGGTGGCAACGCCGGCTGCGATCACCCGCTTCAGGTCCTGAAAATGATCGTCGGGAGACATGTGGTTTACGGCACCGTCAACCGTATAGGAAAGGGAATAATTCGTGATATCCACCATAACATAAAGATCACAGCCGCGGACTGTTTCATTGATCACGCCCTTGGCTTCCCCCGTTCCGAATCTGGGACAGGACAGGTTTAGCAGATAGGAATCCGCATCATATCCGCGGAAACGGAGATTCCCGCTGCGGAGGTCCTGACCGGAAGTTTCACTTTTTCTCATTTCGACGATATGGTCATTGACCTTCTGTGCGAGTTCCCTGCTGCTTTCAAGAGCAGCAATCCTTAGAGGTGCCACCGGAATCCGTCCGGCCGTATGATTTTCTTCCTGCATGGAACAACCCTCCCGTCGTTAAAAGACATATATATTTATAACATTTTCGGGCAGTATCCGCAAGGGATAACTGTGCCCTGCGGAAATAAGATGAATTGCATTCGAAAGACGTTCAGTGTAAAATATATCTGCATGAAAACGAAGATGAAAAAAAATCCGGAAAAAGAGGGACATCTGATCACGGATGTCCGGAAAGGCTCCGTTGCGGACGAGCTCGGGGTTGTGCCGGGAGACCGGCTTCTGTCGGTTGACGGGAAAACCGTTGAAGACGTATTCGATTACAGATTTGCCGTCAGTTCGGAATCCGTGGTCCTGAATGTTCTTAAGAAAAACGGGGAAGAGTGGGAACTGGAGATCGAGAACGGGTCCGATGAACTCGGGATGACATTTGAAAACGGACTGATGAGCGATTACCGTTCCTGTTCCAACAAATGCATTTTCTGCTTCATCGATCAGATGCCGGAAGGCATGCGGGATACTCTCTACTTTAAGGACGATGATTCCCGGCTTTCCTTTCTGCAGGGCAATTACGTTACGCTGACCAACATGAAGAAATCGGATATCGAAAGACTCATTGCTTTCCGCATGGAACCGATCAATATTTCCGTTCATACGACGAATCCCGATTTAAGATGCCGCATGCTGAACAACCGTTTTGCAGGGTCATCCCTTAAATACATAAAAATGCTTTACGATGCGGGCATTGAAATGAACGGGCAGATCGTTCTCTGCAAAGGCTATAATGACGGAAATGAACTGGAACGCACGCTGTCGGACCTTATGTCCTATGCGCCCGTCATGAAAAGCGTTTCTGTTGTCCCGGTGGGCCTGACAAAATTCAGAAAAGGGCTTACGGAACTTCTGCCGTTCGAAAGGGAAGATGCCGTTTCCGTCATCAGAATGATCGATGGTTTCCGGAAAATGGCAATGGACCGGTTCGGGATACGTTTTGTTCACGCAAGCGACGAATTTTATCTTCTGGCCGGAATCCCGTTTCCGGAGGATAAGGACTACGACGGATATCCGCAGCTGGAAAACGGCGTCGGCATGATGCGCCTTTTCAAGACGGAAGCGGAAGAGGAACTGAAAACGCTGAGCGCATCGGACGGACCGGAAACGGTTTCCTGTGTTACGGGACTGCTTGCCTATCCGTTCCTGTCTGATCTTCTTATCAACAAGATCCGCCCGGCAATGCCGTCAAGGAAAATACTGCTTTATCCGGTCCGGAATGATTTCTTCGGAGAGAGGATCACGGTGGCGGGGCTCCTTACGGGACAGGATGTCGTTCGGCAGCTTAAGGATAAGGAACTCGGGGACAGGCTGCTCCTTCCGCAGTGCATGTTCCGGAGCGGGGAGGAAGTCCTTCTGGACGATATGACCCGAGGCGATATCGAAAAAGAACTTCATGTAAAAACAGTGATCGCAGGTTCCGGCGGGGACGAATTCGTACGGATCCTGAATAACGGTTCTGAGAAGACATTCAGAAAATACAGAGGATACGAGCAGAAAGAATAAAGCTGTATTCCTCCGAAAGAGGGAAAAGAACATGAGCAAGCCGGTTGTTGCCATAGTGGGCAGACCGAATGTCGGAAAATCCACGCTTTTCAATTCGATCGCAGGGGAAAAGATAGCCATCGTGAAGGATACGCCGGGTGTCACAAGAGACCGGATCTATGCGGACTGCACATGGCTGGATTATGCGTTTACCCTGATCGACACGGGAGGAATAGAGCCCGACTCCAAGGAATTTATTTTTGCAAGGATGCGCGAACAGGCGAAGATCGCCATTGAAACGGCGGATGTGATCGTGTTCTTAACGGACGTGCGGCAGGGGCTGCAGGACGCGGACCTTAAGGTAGCGGATATGCTCCGGAAATCGCACAAGCCGGTCATCCTTGCCGTAAACAAGGTGGACGATTTCAAAAAATTCCGTAACGACGTCTACGAATTCTATAAACTCGGGATGGGGGATCCCGTTCCGGTTTCCGGCGCATCGCGCCTGGGGATAGGAGATCTTCTCGATGCGGTCTGCAAATATTTTGCGCCGCAGACCGGGAAGGATTCCGAAACGGACGACAGGCCGCATATAGCCGTTGTCGGGAAACCGAATGTGGGGAAAAGCTCGATCATCAACAGGCTGCTCGGGGAGAACAGGGTCATCGTGTCCGATGTCGCAGGAACGACCCGTGATGCGATCGATACGACCGTCTGCCACAACAAGACGGAATATGTTTTCATCGACACGGCAGGGCTCAGGAGAAAAAGCAGGATCAAGGAAGACCTGGAACGCTACAGCATCATCAGAACGGTTGCCGCGGTGGAACGTTCCGATATCGTGATCCTGGTGATCGATGCTTCCGAGGGCGTTGCCGAACAGGATGCCAAAATTGCCGGGATAGCCCATGAACGCGGCAAAGGGATTATCGTCGCTGTCAACAAATGGGACAAGATCGACAAAACGGGAAGTTCCGTAAAGGAATACACGGAAAAGATCCAGCAGACGCTTTCCTTTATGCCGTATGCGGAATATGTCTTCATTTCCGCGCTGACGGGACAGCGCCTGAACAGACTTTTCGACATGATCGATACCGTCTGCTCCAGCCAGACCATCCGGATCCAGACGGGAGTCTTAAACGAGATCATATCCGAAGCAACGGTGAAGAAACAGCCGCCGAGTGACAAGGGGCACAGGCTCAAGATATTTTACGCGACGCAGGTTTCCGTGAAACCGCCGACTTTTGTCATTTTCGTCAACAGCGTTGAGCTGATGCATTTTTCCTATCAGCGCTATCTTGAGAATCAGATCAGGGAATCGTTCGGCTTCCGCGGGACGCCGGTCAGGTTCTTTATCCGGGAACGAAAAGAAGAGGACGAAAAGTGATGGAAAGACTCATCCTGTTTTTATGCGGTTATCTGTGCGGCTGTATCCAGAGCGGCTATTTTTACGGGGAAAGAAAAAACATCGACATCCGCAAATACGGCAGCCACAATACCGGTGCCACCAATACGCTGCGTGTGCTGGGGCTCCGGGCCGGACTGATCGTTTTTGTCTGTGATTTTCTGAAAGGACTTATTCCCTGCCTGATCGTGCGGCTTTATTTTTCCTCCGCACCTGACCGGATGATCCTTTTTACCATGTGGGCGGCGGCCGGCGTCGTGACGGGGCATGATTTTCCGTTCTGGATGAAATTCAAGGGCGGCAAGGGGATTGCCTCAACGGCGGGAGTCATGACAGCCGTGGATCCGCTCATGGCCGTTATCTGCATCGCATTTTTTGCAATGATCACCGCGCTTACGAAATATGTTTCCGTGGGATCCATTTCTGCCATGGTGCTTCTGTTTGCGCTTCTTACATGGAACTGCCTGTCAGGCCGTTTCGGGATAAACGGAAACAGCATTACGGAATTTATGGTGCTCGGCGCTTACATTCCTTTTCTGGCGATATTCCGTCACAGGGCCAATATTGTGCGCCTTATGAAAGGCAAGGAAAACAAACTCCATCTGAAAAAGAAAGGCGGGACAACATGAAAAAAATTGCTGTTATCGGTTCCGGGAGCTGGGGCACGGCATTGTCCCTCCTGCTTTCGGACAACGGGAATGACATTACGGTCTGGTCTGCGCTTCCGGATGAAATCGAAGAACTGAAAACAAAACATGAACACAGGACGCTCCCGGGCGTAAAGCTTCCGGAGAGCATGCATTTCACGACGGATCTTGCGGAAGCGGTCAGGGGGAAGGAGATCCTTGTCCTGGCAGTTCCTTCCATCTACACCCGTAAAACGGCTGCAAAGATGAAAGATCTGTACGATCCGTCCCAGATCATTGTCAATGTGGCAAAGGGAATTGAAGAGGGCACGCTGAAAACACTGACGGAACAGATTGAAGAGGAGATCCCCGGCGCAACGGTCGCGGTCCTGTCCGGTCCCAGCCATGCAGAAGAGGTATCGAAGAGGATCCCGACTGCCTGCGTGGCAGGCGCCGCAAAGAAGAAAACGGCGGAGCTGATCCAGAGCACCTTCATGAATCCGGTGTTCCGCGTGTATATTTCTCCGGATGTGCTGGGGATAGAACTCGGCGGTTCCATTAAAAACGTGATCGCACTGGCAGCAGGAATAGCGGACGGATTAGGGTACGGCGACAATACCAAGGCCGCGCTGATCACCAGGGGAATTGCAGAGATCACCCGGCTCGGAACGAGAATGGGTGCTTCCCCGGAGACCTTTTCCGGCCTTACCGGAATAGGCGATCTGATCGTGACGTGCGCCAGCATGCACAGCAGAAACCGCAGGGCCGGAATTCTGATCGGAAAAGGATATACGCCGGAAGAAGCCATGAAGGAAGTAAGCCAGGTCGTGGAAGGCGTTTATTCCGCAAAGGCCGCTCTTTCCCTGGCCGAAAAGTTCAATACGGAAATGCCGATCGTCAATGAAGTGAACAAGATCCTCTTTTTCGGGAAATCACCGAAACAGGCGGTTGACGATCTGATGCAGAGAGACCCGGTGGCGGAGAACAGCCGTTTGATATGGCAGATATAATTAAAAATTATAGTATATTAAGTTGACATATCCTCCTGATAAACCTATAATAAGGAAAATTCACAGTTATAAAGGAGGATATTATGAAAAAATTATTATGTGTGACACTGGCTGTTGCTATGGCCGCATCCATGTCTGCCTGCGGAAGTTCTTCATCCGGTACAACATCCACGAAAGCAGCTTCTGCCGCCACAACGGCAGCAGCGACAGCCACCAAGGCAGCATCTGCTTCCACGACAGCTGCGGCAGCATCCACAACGGCAGCGGCGGGTACTTCTTCCGCATCCGGAACCGTCAAGATCGGCGGTATCGGACCGCTGACAGGCCCTGTTGCCGTATACGGCAATGCAGTCAAGAACGGAGAGGAACTTGCCGTCAAGGAGATCAACGCAAAAGGCGGCCTTCAGATCGAACTGAAATTTGAAGATGACGAACATGATGCGGAGAAATCCGTGAATGCCTACAACGCCCTGAAAGACTGGGGAATGCAGGTACTTGCGGGTCCTGTAACCACGACCCCCACGCTTGCCGTTGCTGCGGAAGCGGCAAAGGACAATATTTTTGAACTGACACCTTCCGCATCGGCTCAGGATGTTATCAGTACGGGAGACAACGTATTCCAGATCTGTTTCACAGATCCCAACCAGGGTGTTGCTTCCGCTGACTACATCGCCAGCAAGAGCCTCGGCACCAAGATCGGCGTGATCTACGATTCTTCCGATGCCTATTCATCCGGAATTTATACGAAATTCAAGGCAGAAGCCGCAGCAAAGAACCTTTCCATTGTTGCAGAACAGTCCTTTACCGGCGACAACAAGGCAGACCTTTCCACACAGGTGACCAAGTGCAAGGATGCCGGTGCGGATCTTGTTTTTCTTCCGATCTACTACACAGAAGCTACACAGATCCTCACATATGCAAACAAAGTCGGATATGCACCCAAGTTTTTCGGCTGCGACGGTCTTGACGGAATTCTTGCGGTGGAAGGCTTTGACACAAAACTGGCGGAAGGCGTAATGCTTCTTACCCCGTTTGCGGCGGATGCCAAAGATGAAAAGACGCAGAATTTCGTAAAGAGCTACAAGGCTGCCTATACGGATACTCCGAACCAGTTTGCGGCGGATGCCTATGATGTTATTTATTCCCTGTATCAGGCAATGACAGCAGGCAGCGTTACCCAGGACATGAAGGCTGCCGATATCACACCCATTCTCGAGAAACAGTTTACGTCCATGAAGTTTGACGGACTGACCGGAACCGGGATGACATGGGACAAGAGCGGTGCTGTTTCCAAGAGCCCGAAGGCCGTTGTGATCAAGAGCGGCGCATACGCTTCCATGGACTGATGCATTCGGATCGGAAACCCGGATTTTATTTCAGATAAGGTACAGACAAAAGGGGCTGCCTCCGGCGGTCCCTTTTTCTATTGTTCTTGCCAATTATGGAAAGATTGTGATACTATATCAGAGAATTACGTAAAGTAACCGGTAATACGGAGGGGAAGTATGCAATTTCTGGAACAGCTGATCAACGGCTTAAGTTTGGGAAGCGTTTATGCCCTGATTGCCCTGGGTTATACCATGGTTTACGGGATAGCAAAAATGCTGAATTTTGCGCACGGCGACATCATCATGGTGGGAAGCTATGTGGTTTTCTTCACGTTTGCAAGATCGGGAATGAATCCTGTTCTTTCCATTTTAATTGCAATGGCCGTCTGCCTTATCCTCGGTGTCCTGATCGAGAGGGTTGCCTATAAACCGCTCCGCGGGGCCTCGTCCCTTGCCGTTCTGATCACGGCGATCGGCGTGAGCTATCTTCTGGAGCAGGTGGCGCAGCTCGCCTGGTCCTCCAATCCGAAGACATTCAAATCTGTCGTCACGATGCCTCCCGTGTCAATTGCCGGCGGCGCACTGGTTATTTCCGGTGAGACGATCGTTACCGTTCTTGTCTGTATCCTGATCATGGTTGCCCTTATGTGGTTTGTGAACAATACGAAATCGGGACACGCCATGCAGGCGGTTTCGGAAGACAGGGGCGCCGCCCAGCTGATGGGCATCAATGTGAATGCAACGATATCGCTTACGTTTGCCATAGGTTCCGCACTGGCGGCGGTGGCAGGCGCTCTTCTCAATTCCTCGTTTGCGACTCTGACGCCGCTTACGGGAGCCATGCCGGGAATCAAGGCATTCACGGCAGCCGTATTCGGCGGGATCGGTTCCATACCGGGAGCCTTTGTCGGAGGCATTCTTCTCGGCATTATCGAGAATCTCAGCAAGGCTTACATTTCCACGCAGCTTTCCGATGCCATCGTATTTCTTGTCCTGATCATTGTTCTTCTTGTAAAGCCGACAGGTCTGCTCGGGAAGAAGATCAATGTCAAGGTTTAATCGGGATCACATTTCAGCCGGAGGGGACAGGAAAAAATGAAAACAGCCAGGGCTTCAAAATCAAAACAGGTATCACACAGTTATCTGATCACATTCGGAATTGTGATTGCCTTCTATATCATCATTCAGATCATGTCAGGCAGGGGAGTGCTCACCAGTTCTCTGGAAGGGCAGCTGATTCCCATGTGTGCCTATGCCATTATGGCGGTTTCCCTTAATCTGACCGTCGGAATCTTAGGAGAACTTTCTCTGGGCCATGCCGGTTTCATGAGCGTCGGTGCATTTGCCGGCGTGCTGGTCTATATGAATATGTCTTCCGGGATCCCTTCGTGGTGTGCCATGTTCTTTGCCATTCTGGCGGGCGCCCTTGCAGCCGGAATTTTCGGCCTTCTGGTCGGGATTCCCGTTTTAAGGCTTTCGGGCGACTATCTGGCTATCGTAACGCTGGCTTTCGGAGAGATCATCAAGAATCTGCTGAATGCCATGTATCTGGGCGCGGATTCTTCGGGGCTTCATGTTTCGTTTAAGGACGCGGCTTCCATGCATCTTTCCGCAAACGGGAAGGTTCTGATCAACGGAGCACTCGGCATTACCGGAATCCGGAAATCCTCGACGTTCACACTGGGGATCATTCTTCTTATCATTACGCTTGCAGTCATTCTGAACTTTATCCATTCGAGAGCTGGAAGGGCTGTCATGTCCATCCGTGACAATGAGATAGCGGCGCAGAGCATAGGAATTGATGCAACCAAGTACAAGCTGATGGCGTTCATTCTTTCCGCGGTTTTTGCAGGCATTGCAGGCGTACTTTATGCGTTGAACTATTCGGCTTTGGTCGCAACCAAATTCAATTACAATACATCCATACAGGTACTGGTATTCGTGGTGCTCGGCGGGATGGGAAATATCACAGGATCCGTCATTGCAGCCGCGGTTCTAACGGTTCTTCCGGAAGTGCTGCGAGTCGCAAACAATTACAGGATGCTGATCTATTCCATTGTGCTGATTGCGATGATGATCATAAACCAGGGACCGGGCATGATCGCCTGGAGGAAGCGCTTTGTGGCTAAGGTCAAAGCTAATCATTCCGACGGAAAAGAGGTGGAATAACATGTCACTTCTCGAAGTCAGCAATCTGGGAATATGGTTCGGCGGACTGGAAGCGGTTTCCGATTTCAACCTGAAAGTGGAAACGGGGCATCTTTACGGCCTGATCGGACCTAACGGTGCGGGAAAGACAACGGTCTTCAATATGCTGACCGGCATGTATAAACCGAACAAGGGCAGCATTGCCCTGGACGGAGTCAATATAACGGGAAAAAATCCGGAATATATCAGCAAGGCAGGGATCGCCAGGACGTTTCAGAACATCCGCCTTTTTAACGGTCTGAGTGTTCTGGACAACGTAAAGCTGGGGCTCCACAACAGGATTGTCTACGGGATGATGACCGGGATCCTCCGGACGCCCCCGTATGTATCAAAGGAACGGGAAATGGACGCAAAAGCTTTGGAAATCCTTAAGATATTCGAACTGGATCCGATGGCAAACCTGATGGCATCGCAGCTTCCCTACGGACAGCAGAGAAAGCTTGAAATTGCGCGTGCGCTTGCCACCAATCCGAAGCTCCTTCTTCTGGATGAACCTGCTGCCGGCATGAACCCCAACGAAACGGAAGAACTGATGAAAACCGTTAAAAATGTGCGGGACCGTTTCGGGATTGCGATACTGCTGATCGAGCATGACATGAAGTTCGTCATGGGGCTCTGCGAGGACATTACCGTCCTTGATTACGGAAAGATCATTGCCCACGGGGATCCGTCTTCCGTCAAGCACGATCCGCGTGTCATCACCGCCTATTTAGGGGGAGAGTAATATGTCTGAGATGCTTTCGGTAAAGAATATAAATGTTTTTTACGGTTCCATCCATGCCATCAAGGGAATCTCCTTTCACGTCGACGAAGGCGAGATCGTTACGCTGATCGGTGCCAACGGTGCGGGAAAGACGACGACGCTTCATACCATTTCCGGGCTTCTGAAAGCGGAAAGCGGGGAAATAGATTACTGCGGAAAAAATCTGTGCAAGATCGAACCGCACAAAATTGTTGAAATGGGGCTGGCACAGGTTCCGGAAGGCCGCAGGATATTTTCCAACCTTTCCGTCTATAACAATCTGATGATGGGGGCATACACAAGAAAAAATCCCGACGAGATCATGAAGACCCTGAAGGAAGTGTATGAACGTTTCCCGAGGCTGGAAGAACGCAAAAACCAGACGGCCGGAACGCTTTCCGGCGGGGAACAGCAGATGCTTGCCATGGGAAGGTCTCTGATGAGCCGGCCGAAAATGATCCTCCTGGACGAGCCGTCCATGGGCCTTTCCCCGATTTACGTCAAGGAGACATTCGATATCATCGAATCCATCCATAAGAGCGGGACAACGGTCCTTCTTGTGGAACAGAATGCAAAAAAGGCGCTTGCCATTGCGGACCGCGCCTATGTTCTGGAAACTGGGACAATCACGCTTTCCGGAAAAGCATCCGATCTGATGAACGATCCTTCCGTCCGGAAGGCATACTTAAGCGAATAGGAAAAATGCCTGTTCATAAAATGTATCACGGAGGCAATAATGATTCTGGAATTTATCGGAGCCGATCACGAGGTGACGGGAAGCTGTCATTATCTGAATGTAAACGGTAAAAACATTATCATCGATTACGGAATGGAGCAGGGAGCCAACGTATATGAAAACGTGGATCTTCCGGTACCTCCTGCTCAGATTGATTTTGTCCTGATCACGCATGCCCACATCGATCATACCGGAATGCTGCCGCTTCTTTTCAAAAACGGTTTCCGCGGACGTATCCTTACGACTTCGGCCACAAAGGCACTCTGCAATATCATGCTGAAGGACACGGCACATATCCAGCAGATGGAAGCGGAATGGAAAAACCGCAAGGCAATCCGCGCCGGCAGACCGCAGGTCGAGCCTGTATATGACATGAGCGATGCGGAAGGTGTCCTGAAACTGATCGAAGGAATAGACTATCTGGAAAAGATCAATCTTGCGGAAGGCATTACCGTACGTTTTATCGATGTCGGCCATCTGCTGGGTTCGGCATCCGTCGAATTCTGGCTGACGGAAAACGGCGTTTCAAAAAAGATCGTGTTTTCCGGCGATGTTGGGAACATAAACCAGCCTCTGATCAGAAATCCGCAGTATGTCGATGACGGCGATTATGCCGTCATGGAAAGCACCTACGGGGACAGGCTTCATAAAGCAGGCGTGGACCATACGGAAGAACTGAGAGCGGTCCTTCAGAGAACCTTTGACCGGGGCGGCAATGTCGTTATTCCGGCTTTTGCCGTGGGGCGCACGCAGGAGCTTCTTTATTTTATGAGAAAGATCAAAGAGGAGAACCTGATCACGGGACATCCGGATTTTGAAGTATGGGTGGATTCCCCTCTTGCCGTGGAAGCAACGGAGGTTTTCCGGGACAATATTATTGACTGTTTCGATGAAGACACGCAGAATCTTGTCCGGGAAGGGATAAACCCGATCGGCTTTAAGGGCCTTCGGACTTCCGTGACCCTGGAAGATTCCAAACTGATCAATACCCTGGAAGAACCGAAGGTGATCATTTCCGCTGCCGGTATGTGCGATGCCGGAAGAATACGCCATCATCTCAAATATAATCTGTGGCGGAAGGAATCAACCGTTGTCTTTGCGGGATATCAGGCGGAAGGGACGCTGGGACGCCTGCTGCAGGACGGCGCAAAGACCGTAAAACTTTTCGGCGAGACCATCAAGGTGGAAGCGGAAATCGCAACACTGGAAGGAATCAGCGGTCATGCCGATCAGAACGGGCTGGTGAAATGGATCACGTCCTTTAAAAAGCAGATGCCGGGCCATGTCTTCATCGTTCACGGAGAAGACAAGGTCACGGAATCGTTTTCCGATCTGCTGCACAGCCAGTACGGAATATGCGCGGAAGCACCGTTTTCCGGTTCGGTTTATGACCTGGCGAACGGAAAATGGATCAAACAGACAACAGGGATCCCGGTTTCTCCGGAAAAACTTGCGGAAAAACGGGAGAACAGCGTGTATGTCCGCCTCGGGAACTGCGGGCAGCGCCTTCTTAAAGTGATTGAGGACAACGAAGGAGGCAGCAACAAGGACCTTGCAAAATTTGCAGATCAGATCGATGCTCTCTGCGAGAAATGGAGTCGCTGATGGGAACAGTCAAAATCTATTCTGACGGTTCGGCCAAGGGAAATCCCGAAGGCCCGGGCGGATACGGAACCATCCTTCAGTACACGGACAATGACGGCGTCCTTCATGAGAAGGAACTTTCAAAGGGCTATACCAGGACATCCAACAACCGCATGGAACTGATGGGATGCATAGCAGGGCTGGAGGCACTCAAAAGACCTTGCCGCGTGGAAGTCTGGTCAGATTCCAAATACCTGACGGATGCTTTCAACCAGCACTGGATAGACAACTGGATCGAGCATAAATGGAAAAGGGGAAAATCGGGTCCGGTCAAGAACATAGATCTCTGGGAAAGACTTCTGGACGCCATGGAGCCGCATGAAGTCACGTTCCACTGGATCAAGGGACATGACGGTTTCCCGGAAAACGAAAGATGCGACAGGCTGGCATCGGATGCCGCAGAGGGTGCTTCCCTGATCCAGGATAATATGGGAAACGAATAAATGAATAACCGAAGAGCAAACCGCCTGATCATTATTCTTCTGATCACCGGCATCATCATCACGGGAGCTGTTCAGCTCACAGTCCGGTCATCCGTGAGAAAGATTTCATCGGACGCGGCAACGCAGGCAGTCGATATCCCGGCCGGTACATCGGAATATGAGGAAAATACATATGCCGAGTTCCTGAATAAATTCCGCGAAGTTGATGCCTCCATCGCCAAGATGAAGGAAGAAAGCAAAAAGGACAGTTCCGGCATTTCCGAAAAGAACGCCGTTTCCGCCGAACTCAGATACTGGGAAACACAACTCAATTCCCTTTATAACACTATCCTGTCCAATCTGACGTCCGAAGAAAAGGCCGTTCTCGCAAAAGACGAGCAGGAATGGGAGAAGACAAAGGATTCCGTTTCGGCTTCCGCCGCGTCCAGATCTTCGGGTGCATCCAGTGAAATCCTTGCCTACACGGAAGCGGAAGCGTCCGAAACCAGAAAAAGGGCATACGAACTTCTCGAAAAATACAGGAATGAGCTTCTATGAAAGCATGAAGAAGCCCGTAACACAGGCGCTTGAACCTTAACAGCGCCTGTGTTATTATATTGACTAATGTTTTAAAACGGAAAGGATACAGACATGGTTACCAAAAAATACGGAGTGAATGAGCTCCGGCAGATGTATCTCGATTTTTTTAAGAGCAAAGGCCATCTGGTCATGAAAAGCTTCAGCCTTGTGCCGCACAATGACAACAGTCTCCTTCTCATCAACGCAGGCATGGCACCGCTGAAACCTTATTTTACGGGGCAGGAGATCCCGCCCTGCAGAAGGGTCACCACATGCCAGAAATGCATACGTACGGGCGATATCGACAATGTGGGAAAAACGGCGCGGCACGGTACCTTTTTTGAGATGCTCGGAAACTTTTCTTTCGGGGATTATTTTAAGAGAGAGGCTCTGAACTGGACATGGGAATTCCTGACGAAAACCGTGGGCCTTGATCCGGACCGCCTTTATCCTTCCGTCTACAAGGACGATGACGAGGCGTTCGATATCTGGAACAAAGAGATCGGTGTTCCGAAGGAACGCATTTACCGTTTCGGGAAAGAGGACAATTTCTGGGAGCACGGATCCGGTCCGTGCGGCCCCTGCTCTGAAGTATATTATGACCGCGGCGAGAAGTACGGCTGCGGGAAACCGACCTGTGCGCCGGGCTGCGACTGCGACAGATACATGGAAGTCTGGAATGATGTCTTTACGCAGTTCAACAATGACGGGCACGGGAACTACACCGAACTGAAACAGAAGAACATCGACACAGGCATGGGGCTTGAACGTCTGGCTGTCGTAGTACAGGACGTGGATTCCATCTTTGAGGTGGACACCCTCCGTTCTCTTTTAAACCGTGTCGCGGAAATGGCAGGCACTTCTTACCGGAAGGATGAAAAAAAGGATGTTTCCCTTCGCCTGATCACGGACCATATCCGTTCCTGCACGTTCATGATCTCCGACGGCATCATGCCTTCCAATGAAGGACGCGGCTACGTCCTCCGCCGGCTTCTGCGCCGTGCGGCAAGACACGGAAGGTTACTGGGCATTCAGGGCAAGTTCCTCGGCGAACTCGCCAAAACCGTAATCGAATCCAGCAGGGACGGATATCCGGAGCTGGAAGAGAAACGGGAAATGATCTTAAAGGTCCTGAACGAGGAAGAGGATAAATTCAACAGGACCATCGATCAGGGGCTTTCCATCCTTTCCGATCTGGAAGAAAAACTGAAAGCGGAAGGCAAGACCGTCATCAGCGGCGAAGATGCCTTTAAGCTGTACGATACCTACGGTTTTCCTATGGATCTGACCAAGGAGATCATTGCGGAAAAAGGCCTTTCCCTTGATGAAGAGGGATTCGAAAAGGCAATGCAGGCACAGAAGGAAAAAGCCCGCAAGGCCAGGAAGACCACGAATTACATGGGGGCCGATGTTACCGTTTACCAGTCCATCAGCCCGAAGCTTACCACTGAATTTGTCGGTTACGATTCTCTGACGGCGGACGGAACCATTACGGCCCTGACAACGGAAACGGATCTCGTCGAAGCACTGACAGACGGGGAAAAGGGAACCATCGTGACCGACAGAACGCCGTTTTACGGAACCATGGGCGGGCAGGAGGGAGATATCGGCGTCATTGAAAGCGCTGCCGGCAGCTTCCGCGTGGAAGAGACCATTCATCTTCAGGGCGGAAAAGTTGGCCATGTCGGCATCATGACATCTGGTATGTTCAAGACCGGAGACACGGTTACCCTTAAGGTAGACGAAAAGGACAGAAACAACACCTGCAAGAACCATTCCTGCACGCATCTTCTTCAGAAGGCGCTCAGGATGGTGCTCGGGAATCACGTGGAACAGGCGGGAAGCTTTGTGAACTGCGGACGGCTGCGCTTTGACTTCACGCATTTTGCTGCCATGACACCGGAAGAGATCAGCAAGGTGGAAGAGCTGGTCAATAAGGAAATACAGGCAAATCTGCCGGTACGGACAGAGGTCATGGATCTGGAAACGGCAAAGAAGAGCGGCGCGATGGCACTGTTCGGCGAAAAGTACCGTGACAAAGTCCGTGTTGTGAGCATGGGCGATTTTTCCAAGGAACTCTGCGGCGGGACCCACGTCGGAAACACCGGCGTCATTTCCGCTTTCAAGATCATATCCGAAACGGGCATTTCCGCCGGCGTAAGAAGAATTGAAGCGCTGACCGGCGATTCCCTTCGCGAATATTTTGACAGCCTGGAAAGGGAGATCAAAACCGTTTCCGAAAAGCTGAAGACCACGCCGGCAGAGCTTCTCTCAAGGGTCGATGCCCTTCTCGAGGAAGAGCACGGCTTAAAGAACGAAAACGAGAAATTAAAGGCAAAGCTGGCATCCGAGGCGGCCGAAGGGGCTTCCGGCGATGTTCAGAACATAAAGGGCGTCGGGTTCCTGGCGGTAAAGGTTAAGGGCGTTCAGATGAACGAGCTCCGGAACCTGGGCGACAAACTGAAACAGAAGACGGATGACGGTGTCGTTGTCCTGGCTTCCGATGCAGACGGAAAGGTCAATCTGATCGTCATGGCAGGGGATACGGCCCAGAAAAAGGGCGCACATGCCGGAAACATCATTAAGGCAATCGCAGGTCTTGTAGGCGGCGGTGGCGGCGGAAGACCGAATATGGCGCAGGCCGGCGGCAAGAATCCTGCCGGGATCGACAATGCTTTAAAGGAAGCGTCAAAGGTGCTGGAAAGCCAGATTCAATAGAAAAATGACATTTTCCGGTTGACGGTTCCCGAGAGTATGCTATAATCCCGTCTTTGACAGTTAAGGGTTAAAAGGACCCCGGAAAGGCTTGAAAACAGGCCTGTCCGGGGTTTTTCGGTAATTCAGAGAGGTGAGTACTTTCCTTACTTTTTCGATTTGGCAAT